>Ga0233377_1000090_pt1 | contig 58653 bp, 58 predicted proteins | sample ElkDunMinimDraft_6_FD_191540 | JGI IMG/M metagenome (GOLD analysis project Ga0233377, IMG submission 191540) | Fecal eukaryotic communites from dung pellets of Tule Elk in California, USA - Elk Dung E36 | ecosystem: Host-associated > Mammals > Digestive system > Large intestine > Fecal | place...
AAGCGCGAGGACGTCGCCGCCCGCAAAGCCGCCGTCTCCTTGCAGGAGCTGGAGCAGCGCGCCGCCGCCGTCTCCGCCCCCCGCGGCTTTCGCGCCGCCTTGGCCGCCCGCCATGAAGCCACCGGCCGCCCCGCCCTGATCGCCGAGATCAAGAAGGCCAGCCCGTCCAAGGGCTTGATCCGCGGCGACTTCGACCCGCCAGCGCTGGCGAAAGCCTATGAAGCTGGCGGCGCGTCCTGCCTGTCGGTCCTCACCGACGGCCCCAGCTTCCAGGGCGAGGACGCCTTCCTGGCCGCCGCCCGCGACGCGGTCGCCCTGCCCTGCCTGCGCAAGGACTTTCTGGTCGATCCCTGGCAGGTGGCCGAAAGCCGCGCCCTCGGCGCCGATTGCATCCTGATCATCCTGGCCATGATAGACGACGCCCTGGCCGCCGACCTGCTGGCCGAGGCCGACCGCTTCGGCATGGACGCCCTGATCGAGACCCACGACGAGGCCGAAATGGCCCGCGCCTGCACCCTGGTCAGGGATCGCGACGATGCGCTGGTCGGCGTCAACAACCGCTCCCTGAAGACCTTCGTGGTCGATCTGGCCGCCACCGAAATCCTGTCGCTGCTCAGCCCGGTGAACGCCCTTCTGGTCGCCGAAAGCGGCCTCTTCACCCCTGACGATGTCGCGCGCGTCGCGGCCGCCCACGCCCAGGCCATCCTCGTCGGCGAAAGCCTGATGCGTCAGGACGATGTGGAAGCGGCGACGCGAGCGTTGTTGTCGCTGGGCTGATGCCGGAGGCAATCATTTGGGGGAGAAATTGATGACCAAGATAGCCGCCAGTGTTGCCGCCTTCGCGTTAGCTGGCTGCGCTTCGATCTCTTCCAACCCAACTACCCATGAGGTCGTTGAAGGCGATCCAGCAGCTTATCCGGCATTTGAAGAGGCTGCGCGTTCCTGCTCGTTTCAAACGATTCAAAGAGTGTCTAATGGGCAAGGTGGGACCCATTTCCTCATCGCCTACACCGACCTGCAGTCAGTGCAAACGCGATGCTTGCTCAACTGGCTAGAAGTTGAGGCCAGTGGCCGACTATTCCGTTCCGGTCATTAGCGACGAACCCGCACCACACTTAGGCGACAGTCGGCTTCTGACCCGTTTCGAGAGACTGCGTTTTGAGCCCCCGCCGACCACCAGACCCGACCCTCACCCTTTCGCCTTGCTAATCGCTTCGCTCTCAGAGGCTCAAGCCCTCTCCCATCGGGAGAGGGACAGAACTGCCTCCGCCGTTAAGTTGACATTAGGCAAGAACACTTACAGAACATCGGCAACGGTTCACGCCTTGTTCTGGACGATTCGACGCCATGCTCACACGCAAACAGCACGAACTGCTCATGTTCATCCATGAGCGCATCCAGGAAACGGGGGTCTCCCCCTCGTTCGACGAGATGAAAGAGGCGCTGGATCTGGCGTCCAAGTCGGGCATTCACCGCCTGATCACGGCGCTGGAGGAACGCGGCTTCATCCGCCGTCTGGCCCACAGGGCGCGGGCGCTGGAGGTGGTGAAACTGCCGGATCAGGCGGCGGCGGGCGGTCGTCCGCGCGGCCCCTTCCGGCCCGATGTGATCGAAGGCGGCGGCCGCGCCCGCGCCGCCGAACCCGCCAACGACACCCGCGAACTGCCCCTGATGGGCAAGATCGCCGCCGGCACCCCCATCGACGCCATAGAGCATGAGACCGCCCGTTATCCGGTGCCCGAAGCCATGCTGGGCTCCGGCGAGCACTATCTGCTGGAGATCGAGGGCGACTCCATGATCGAGGCGGGCATCCTGAACGGCGACACGGTCATCATCAAATCCACCGCCGACGCCGCCTCCGGTGAAATCGTCGTGGCCCTGGTCGAAGGCGAACAGGCCACCCTGAAACGCCTGCGCAAAAAGGGCGCCTCCATCGCCCTGGAGCCCGCCAACCGCGCCTATGAAACCAAGATTTACGGCGCAGATCAGGTCGCGGTGCAAGGCAAGTTGGTCGGCCTGCTGCGGCAGTACCACTAAGCCCCCGCATCCCCCGCCTCAGGATCGCCGATCCGGCTCCAGGGGCGGTCGCCGCGCACGTCCGACGCCCACACCGCCCGCCAGCCGCCGTCGGCGTCGCGCCACAGCTCGACCGCCCCGCCCCGCGCATAGTCCGCCCCGTCCAGCACCAGCCGCCCGTCGCATGACGCCGGAAGTTGCGTCACCACAGCCCGGACGCTGACCACGGCGGCGGACTGACACAGGGCCTCCATCTGCGCGTCGCTGGGCGCCTTCCTGCCCCACCACAAGGCGACCGGCCCCGTTTCGGGCATGTCGGGCGCGCAGGAAAAACGGGTGCAGGTCCAGCCCTCGACCGGCCTCGCCGTCGCCTCGACGCCCCGCCGCCGCGACCACAGATCGACCGCAAACTGGCGCACCGTCGGCCGAACGACGACGGCCTCACGCCCGCCCTCGGCCTGAACCACAAAGGCGGCGTTGGTCCCGCCGTCCCCGATCCACAGATCCGGCGTCGGCGCCCGGGGCCACAGCATGACCGCGCAGGCGAACGGCAGGCCCAGCCAACGCAAAGGCCCGCGCCACAGACAGCAGAACAGCACCCCCAGAAACGCGATGGGTAGAACATAGTCCGGCGCGCTGGCGATGGTCTTGACCGCGCCGGGCAGGTTGGCCGTCCACTGTCCGATCCACAGCATCAGGGCGATCCCCTTTCCCGCCAGCCACAGGAAAGGCGCGCCCAGACCGATCGGCTCCAGCAGCGCCCCCAGCGCCAGCGCCGGCATGATCAGGAAGTCCGAGACCGGCGCCGTCATCAGATTGGCGATCAGGCCGTACATGGCGGTGCGGTTGAAATGCTGCATGGCGAACGGCCCGGTCGCCGCGCCCGCCACCAGACTGGCCATGACCGCCGCGCCCAGCCAGACGCCGCCCTTCTGGACCATGGCGATGGGCCAGGGCACGGATATCTCTTTCGGACGACGCGGCCAGGCTTCGACCAGGGCGACGAGTGCGGCGGTGGCGGCGAACGACATCTGGAACCCCGGCGTCACTATGGCCTCGGGCTGCAGCAACAGGACCACGAAGGCCGCCACCGCCAGGGCGTGCATGGTGATCGCCTGCCGGTCCAGCAGCACGGCGATGAAGGCGATGGAGGCGGTGATGGCGGCCCGCTCCGCTGGCGGCGGCGCCCCGGAAATGATCAGATAGGTTCCGACCGCGATCAGTCCGCCCCACGCCGCCACCTTCTTGCCCGACACCCGCAGGGCCAGCCATGGCCAGCAGGCGACCAGGAACCGCACCAGGAAGAAGGCGAAGCCGCCGACCACGGCCATGTGCAGCCCCGAGATCGACAGGATGTGCGCCAGTCCGGAATCGCGCATCACGTCGACCATCTCGGGGTCCAGCCAGGCTTCGTGCCCCGTGGTCATGGCGGCTGCGACACCGCCGGTGCGCGGTCCCAACCGCTCGACGATCCGCCGCGCCAGATCAAAGCGCACGCCGTTGACCGCCATCTCCAGCCGCACCCGCCACGGCGGCGGCGCCAGATGCGCCTGCCTCGGCTCTCCCAGCCCGAACGCCACCCCGCCCAGACTCTGGAAATAGGCGTTGCGCCCGAAGTCATAGGCGCCGGGACTGGCCGGCGCGGGCGGCGGGTTGAGGATGGCGAACACGCGGATCGCGTCACCCGGTTCCGGGATCGCGCCCCGCACGGTGGCGCGCAACCGCTCCGGCGTCTGTTCAGGCGTCAGTCCCCGGATGCGCACCGGGGCGATGACCACGCGCGGCCCCGCCGATCCCGGACTGTCGACATCGATGACCCAGCCCTCGATCACTGTGGGCGCCGACATGGCGGGCGCGATGGGTGCGGCGACCGCATCCGTCCTAAGCTTGGCCACCGCCCCCCCCAGAACGAAGCAGGCCAGCAACATCAGCGGCAGGGTCCACGCCCTGCCCCCGCCCGCGCGCTTGACGACCTGCCAGGCCCCGACCGCGATCACCGCCGCCAGCACCAGAGGCCAGGCGGGCGGTTCGGCCTTCAGGGTGAAATAGCTGGCGCACCCGCCGCCGAAGGCCACCGGCGCCCACATCCGCCATCGCAAGGTCTGGGCCTTGATCTGGGCCTGCGCCTGCGCGCGAAGGAATGCAGCGATCTTCGCGCCCGGCCTGTGATTTTCGGCGTCGGGGGGTATAAGGGCGGCCCGATCGGACACGCCTCTCATGACCTCCTCCTCGACCTCCACCCCCGAAGTCGTCACCCGTTTCGCCCCCTCGCCGACAGGTTTCCTGCACATAGGGGGCGCTCGCACGGCGCTTTTCAACTACCTTTACGCACGTCGCCACGGCGGACGCTTCCTGATCCGTGTCGAGGACACCGACCGCGAACGCTCCACCGACGCCGCCGTTAAGGCGATTTTTGACGGCCTGAGCTGGCTGGAGCTGTTCGCCGACGCCGAGCCGGTGTTCCAGTTCAGCCGCGCCGATCGCCATCGCGAAGTCGCCGAACAGCTGCTGGAGAGCGGCCACGCCTACCGCGACTTCATGACCGCCGAAGAGACCGGCGCCCTGCGTGATGAGGCCAAGGCGGCGGGCCGCACCTTCGAATCCCCATGGCGCGACCGCACCCCGACCGTCGATGATCTGGCAAAACCCCACACCGTGCGCTTCCGCCGCCCCGCCGACACCGCCGTCGTCGTGGATGACGCCGTGCAGGGGACGGTGCGCTGGGATACGGCGTCGCTGGACGATCTGGTCATCCTGCGCTCCGACGGCGCGCCGACCTACAACCTCGCCGTGGTGGTCGACGACCACGACATGGGCGTGACCCACGTCATCCGCGGCGACGACCATCTGAACAACGCCGCCCGCCAGAGCCTGATCTACGACGCCTTGGGCTGGACGCGCCCGACCTTCGCCCACATCCCCCTGATTCACGGCCCGGACGGCGCCAAGCTGTCGAAGCGGCACGGCGCCCAGGCGGTGCATGAATACGCCGAAATGGGCTATCTGCCCGAGGCCATGCGCAACTATCTGGCCCGCCTCGGCTGGGCCCACGGCGACGACGAACTGTTCTCGGACGCGCAGGCGCAGGAATGGTTCGACCTGTCGGGCGTCGGCAAGGCCCCGGCGCGGCTGGACTTCGACAAGCTGGCCCACGTCAACGCCCACTGGGTCCGCATGGCCGACGACGACCGTCTGGCCAAGCTGACGCTGGACGCCCATCTGGCGCGCGGCCACACCCTGGCCCCTGACGACGAGGCCCGCCTGCTGCAGGCCATCCCCCTGGTCAAGGACCGGGCCAAGACCACGCTGGAGCTGGCCGATCAGACCGTCTTCGCCCTGAAGACCCGCCCCCTGGCCATCGATGACAAGGGCCGCGGCCTGCTGTCAGGCGAATCCGGCGAACGCATCGCCCGCCTGCGCGACCGTCTTTCCCTGTTCGCCAGTTGGGACGTTTTCGCTCTCGAAGCCGAGCTGAAAGCCTTCGCAGAGGAGGAAGGCGTCGGCTTCGGCAAGATCGGTCCCGCCACGCGCGCGGCCCTGACCGGAGGCTCCGTTTCACCGGATATTGCGAAGATCCTCGTGGCTTTAGGACGAGAAGAATCGCTGAACCGTTTGAATGATGCGTTGCAACAGACTATCTGAGTTTCACAACGAAACGCGGCTGCCGCCTCCCCGCGACAGATCGCCATTGGTGCAAGGGGCCTAGATGACAGAACAAGCGAAATCCGCCGGTTCGGCGACACTCACCTACAAGGACATTTCGGTCGACCTGCCGGTGCTGTCCGGCTCCACCGGTCCGGACGTCATCGACATCCGCAAGCTGTACGCCGCGACGGACGCCTTCACCTTCGACCCGGGCTTCACCTCCACCGCCGCTTGTGAAAGCGACATCACATACATCGATGGCGACGAAGGGGTGCTGCTGCACCGCGGCTATCCGATCGGCCAGCTGGCCGCCAAATCCAGCTTCGTCGAAGTCTGCCACCTGCTGCTGCACGGCGAACTGCCTACGGCCGAGCAGTACGAGAAGTTCGAAAACAGCATCACCATGCACACCATGCTGCATGCCCAGTTCGAGCGCTTTTTCGAAGGCTTCCGCCGCGACGCCCACCCCATGTCGATCATGGTCGGCACCGTCGGCGCCCTGTCGGCCTTCTACCACGACAGCCTCGACATCCATGACGCCCGCCAGCGCGAGATTTCGGCCATCCGCCTGATCGCCAAGATGCCGACCATCGCGGCCCGCGCCTATAAATATCACATCGGCCAGCCGTTCGTGTCGCCGCGCAACGACCTGAACTACGCCGAGAACTTCCTGCGCATGTGCTTCGCCGTGCCGGCCGAGGACTACGTCGTCGATCCCGTGCTGGCCAAGGCCATGGACCGCATCTTCATCCTGCACGCCGACCACGAACAGAACGCCTCGACCTCGACGGTGCGTCTGGCGGGTTCGTCGGGCGCCAACCCGTTCGCCTGCATCGCCGCCGGCATCGCCTGCCTGTGGGGCCCGTCGCACGGCGGCGCCAATGAAGAGGCGCTGAACATGCTCAAGGAAATCGGCACACCCGACAAGATCCCTGAGTTCATTCAGGGCGTTAAGGACAAGCGCTACAAGCTGATGGGCTTCGGCCACCGCGTCTACAAGAACTACGACCCGCGCGCCAAGGTGATGCAGGAGTCGGCCTATGAAGTTCTGGCCGCCACCGGCCGCCAGGACGACCCCCTGTTCCAGGTCGCCATGGAGCTGGAGAAGGTCGCGCTGAGCGACGAGTATTTCATCTCGCGCAAGCTGTTCCCGAACGTCGACTTCTATTCGGGCATCACCCTGTCGGCGATGGGCTTCCCGACCTCGATGTTCACCGTCCTGTTCGCCCTGGCCCGCACCGTCGGCTGGATCGCTCAGTGGCAGGAAATGATCGGCGATCCGTCGCAGAAGATCGGCCGCCCGCGCCAGCTCTACACCGGCCCGACCGAGCGGGACTATGTGCCGATGTCGTCGCGCGGCTGAGCCGACAAACGCACACTGATAGCGAAAACGCCGGGGCGAAAGCTCCGGCGTTTTTCTTTGGTGATCGCCGCATTCAGGTTCGCTGCGCGGCGCACCCTTCGACCAGGAAATCCAGCAGCAGGCGGATCGACGGCAGCAAGCCTCGACGCGACGGGAAGACCGCGTGCACGATCCACTTGTTCGGTCGCCAATCCGGCAGCAGATCGACAAGACGCCCCGCCTCCAGATCGTCAGCGACCGTGATGGTCGGCAACAACCCCACGCCAAGGCCGTTCCGTGCCGCCTCGTGCAACATGTAGAGGTCGTCGGTCACCAGACGCGGTGCGTGGCGCACCGAGGCGGTCATGCCGTCCTTGTGGTTCAACGCCCAGACGTGATCCCGATGCGCCGGCCCGAAGTCCAGACTGGGCCAGCCCGCCAGATCCGCCGGTCCTGCGGGCGGCGCGAACCGCGCGATCAACTCTGGCGAAGCCACCAGACGGTGCACGCTTTCGTCCAGCTTGCGCATGACCAGGTCCGTCACCTCCAGCGGCGGCTCGCGCACGCGGATGGCCAGGTCGAAGCCCTCGCCGATGACGTCGACCCGGCGGCTGGTGCTGTGCAGATGCACCTCGACCTTGGGATAGAGGGCCATGAACCGGGCGATCAGCCCGCCCATCTGATAGGTCAACAGCCCCGGCACACAGGCCACGCGGATCACCCCGCGCGGCTGGGCCGCGACATTGTCGATCACAGCCTGCGCCGCCTCGGCCTCGACCAGCATGGCCAGGCAGTGACTGTAATATTCCTGACCGACCTCTGTGACCGAGAACTTACGTGACGACCGCTGGATCAGGCGCGTGCCCAACTGGTCCTCCAGAAAGGCGATGCGTCGGCTCAGCTTGGACTTTTGCATCCCCAGCGCCCGCGCAGCGGGGGCGAAGCCGCCGTGGTCCACCACCTGCACGAAGTAATAGAGGTCATTCAGGTCTCTCATCGTCCTATCAATAGAACGCAGCGAGGCGATTTCGCAATCTTCTGCGCTCGGCGTTCCAGAGTCATAAAACCTCCAACGCGGTCGGCGAGGTCCGATCGCCCCCGAAGGAGACACATCATGAAGAAGGTTCTGGGACGTTACGGCAATGATCGCGGCCACTGGGTCGGCGACGGCTTCCCTGTGCGGTCGCTGTTTTCCTATGACAGCGTCGGCAAGCAGGTCAGCCCCTTCCTGCTGCTCGACTATGCTGGTCCGCACAATTTCGAGCCGACCGACAAACGACGCGGCGTCGGCCAGCATCCCCACCGCGGCTTCGAGACCGTGACCATCGTCTATGACGGCGAGGTCGAGCACCGCGACTCCACCGGCCAGGGCGGCATCATCGGCCCCGGCGACGTGCAGTGGATGACGGCGGGCGGCGGCATCCTGCACGAAGAGTTCCACTCGCCCGCCTTTGCGCGGACCGGCGGCCCCTTCCGCATGGTGCAGCTGTGGGTCAACCTGCCCGCCAGGGACAAGATGACCCGCCCCGGCTACCAGTCGATCCTGAACGCCGCCATTCCGACCGTGGCCCTGCCCGACAATGCAGGGACGGCGCGGATCATCGCCGGTCAGTTCGGCGCCGACGCCAACGGCCCGGCCAGCACCTTCACCCCCATCAATGTGTGGGACGTGCGGCTGAACCGGGACGCCGAGACGACACTAACCCTGCCGGAAGGCCACACCGCCATCGTCGTGGTCCTGTCGGGTCACGTCACGGTCAACGGCGATCAGCCCGCCGGCGCCGCCGAGGCCCTGCTGCTGGACCGCAAGGGCGACAGCGTCACCCTGAGCGCCGACGCGGACGCCGTTCTGCTGGTCCTGACCGGCGAGCCTATCGACGAGCCCATCGTCGGCTACGGCCCGTTCGTGATGAACAGCGAGGACGAAATCCGTCAGGCGGTCACGGACTTCAACAGCGGCCGCTTCGGCGACATCCCCGCCGCCTGACTCCCCTCGGGCGGTCCGCTTCTGCCAAGGCGGACCGCCCGCCCCTTTCTCTGGCTGTGCGAAATGCTCGCCGCCAATCGACGTTCAAAGGAAAGCCCATGATCGAACTTGTCATCGACCAGCGCCGCAAGGATCTCGGCGGCTTCGAGGTGGGCCGCGTCCTGCCTCACGCCAAACGCCGCATGGTCGGCCCCTTCGCCTTCTTCGACCACATGGGGCCGGTCGACCTGCCCGCCGGCATCCCCAGGACGGTGGACGTGCGTCCGCACCCGCACATAGGCATCTCGACCCTGACCTATCTGTTTTCCGGCGAAATCACCCACCGCGACAGCCTGGGCGTCCATCAGGACATCCGCCCGGCCGAGGTCAACTGGATGACGGCGGGCAGCGGCGTCACCCACTCCGAACGCTTCGAGCGCGCCCGCATGGACGGTTTGCGTCTGGAAGGCATCCAGGCCTGGCTCGCCCTGCCCGATGGACAGGAAGAGATCGACCCGTCGTTCCAGCACGTCGCCACCGCTGACCTGCCGACATGGCGCGAGGCCGGGGTGTCGGGCCGGCTGGCCGCTGGCGAGGTCATGGGCATGAAGGCCGGAGTCAGCACCTTCTCACCCCTGCACTACCTGCATCTGGAGCTGGAGCCCGGCGCCCGCTTCCAGACCCCGACCGACCATTCCGAAAGCGCCGTCTATGTCGTCTCGGGTCTGGTCGAGATCGACGACGGCCGCCCGCTGGGCCACGGCCAGATGGCGGTTTTGTCGAAAGGCGCCGCCTCTGTGATTCACGCCTTGCAGCCGACAACCGTCATGGTGTTGGGCGGCGAACCGGTCGGCGAACGCTTCATCGACTGGAACTTCGTCTCCTCGTCCAGGGAGCGTATCGAACAGGCCAAGGCCGACTGGCGCGCCGGTCGCATGAAGCTGCCCGACATGGACGATCAGGAGTTCATTCCGTTGCCGCCTGAACCCGCCCCTTCCGCCAATCCCCAATCCTGACAGGAGCCGCCTCATGGCCATCGCCCACGCCCATATCGGAACCGCCCGCTACCGGACCTCGATCCGCACGGGCGGCGACCTGAAGCATGAACTGACCGCCGACGAGCCTGAACGGCTGAACGGCGCCGACAGCGGCCCTGCGCCTTTCGACCTGCTGATCTCGGCGCTGGGAGCCTGCACCGCCATCACCCTGACCATGTATGCCGAAAAGAAGGGCTGGCCGCTGGAGGGGCTGGACGTGCGGCTGGAATATCTGGGCGGCGAGACCCCGCCGCGCATCGATCGGGTGCTGACCCCGACCGGTCCTCTGGACGAGGCCCAGCGCGCCCGTCTGGCTGACGTGGCCGAACGTACGCCGGTGACGCTGGCGATCAAGAACGGCGTGCCGGTGCACACCACGCTTCAGAGCTGAAGAACCTCAGCCCGCCGCCTTGGCCGCAATGACCCTCAGCACCGCATCCCCCGCCAGTTGCGAGGGATCGGCCGCGTCGCGCCCCATCAGATCCAGCGCCGCCGTCTGCTTCGCCGCCTGCTCGGCCCGCGCCTCGGGGTCCGACAGCAGACGCTGCACCGCGCGCGCCACCTTCTCGGGCGTGGCGTCCTTCTGGATCAACTCGGGCGCGATCTCGGCCTCGGCGGCGTGGTTGAACAGGGTGGCGTATTTGCCGGTGAAGAAGGGCTTCATCAGCGCATAGCTGAGCGGCTGGAAGCGATAGCCGATGACCATGGGCGCGCCCGCCAGAGCCAGTTCGGTCGAGACCGTGCCGCTGGTCGCCAGGGCCACGGTGGCGGCGCGCATGGCGGCGTATTTATCAGCCTCCGTCACCAGATGCGCCCGGAACGGCCATGCCGCGACGCGGGCGGTCACATCGGCGGCCACGGTGCCGGCGGTGACGACCGCCACCTCCAGCGCCGGATTGTCGTGCTTCAACCGCGCCACGGCGGCCTCATAGACCGGCGTCATCAGCCTGATCTCCGACGGTCGGCTGCCCGGCAGCACCAGCAACAGGTCAACGTCAGGCGCGATGTCCCGCTCGGCCCTGAACGCCGCCGGGTCCGCCGCGCTCATGTCCACATGCAGGGCCTGCGAGCCGACGACCGTGGTCGGCAGGCCCTCGCGCTCAAACCACGGCGCGTCGAACGCATAGAGGGCCAGAAGATGATCCACTGTCGCCGCCAGCGTCTTGGCCCGTCCCGGCCGCGAGGCCCAGACCTGAGGCCCGACATATTTGATCAGCGGCGTGCCCGGCAGCGCCGTCTTCAGCGCCTTGGCTACGCGGATGGTGAACCCCCAGCTGTCGATCAGCACCACAGCGTCGGGCTTTTCCGACACCGCCAGCGCCACGGTGTCGGCCACCCGCTTCTTGACGGTCCCGTAGGCCTTCAGCCCCTCGATCCAGCCCAAAATCGACAGTTCGGCGATGTCGAAGGGGCTGGCGACGCCCTCCTCGGCCAGTTTCGGCCCGCCGACGCCGACGAAGGCCACATCCTTGCCCAGGCGTTTCTTCAGCGCCTGTGCCAGACCGGCGCCCAGCGCATCGCCTGACGCCTCGGCGGCGACCAGCATGATCTTCAGCGGGCGGCTCATGAGGCGTCTTCCTGGGCGTCTTCCGCAGGCTCGCCCCATATGAACAGGCCCAGCCGGTCCGCCGCGGCGATGGTGGCCGCCCGATCGATGACGATCAGCCGCCCGACCTCGCCGCCCACGCCCGCCAGTCCGGCCAACGCCGCCAGTTCGACGGTGTTGGCGCCGATCACCGGCATGTCCACGCGCAGATCCTGAATCGGCTTGGGCGACTTGCCCAGCGCACCCTTGCGGGCCGTCGTACTGCCGCGCAGGTCGGCAGGCAGGCTGGCGACGCGCATCAGCATGCCGTCCGTCCCCTCCTGAGCCTCGACCGCCAACACCAGACCGTCACAGACGACCGCGCCCTGACCGATGTCCAGTTCCCCTGATTTCTTCGCGACATGCAGCGCCTTCTTCAGGTCCTGCAGATGCTCCGGCGTCGGTGTCACAGCACCCAGAGCCCCTTCAGGCAGGGTCTCGCCGCCCAGAATGTCGTCGGCGCCCTCGACGGCGTAGCCCTCGGACTCGAACACCGACAGGATCTTGCGCAGCAAGGCGTCGTCGCCCTTGGTCGCTGCGGCGATGATGCCCGGCAGCAGGGTCGCGCCCTTGAAGTCGGGCTTCAGCGTCTTGAAGTCCGGGCGGCTGACGATGCCGGCGAAACAGACCGCCTTGCAGCCCGCCGTCTTCAAGCCGTTCAGTATCCGGCCGATCTCGGCCATGCCGACGTCCATGCCGGGATAGCGCGCCAGATGAGGATCGGCGAACCCGGCCAGACGCACCACGAACACGGGCCGTCCCTCGGCCTCGCAGCGCGCGGCGACCGACAACGGCAAGGCCCCTCGGCCCGCGATCAGCGCCAGCTTGTTCATTCGCCCGGCAGGCACAGGGGCCTTTTGCCGTCTTCGCGGATGAAGGCGGTGATCTCCATGATCTCGGGCAGGTCGGCATAGGTCGCCTCGACCCGGTCCAGACGATCGGCGAAGACACCCTCGCCCTCGAACAGGTCGCGGAAGGCGGCCAGCAGGCGACGCACCGCATCCTTGCCGTAACCCTTGCGCTTCAGCCCGATCAAATTCAGCCCATGCAGTTGCGCGTGATTGCCCCAGGCCGAGCCGTAGGGAATGACGTCGCGCGTCACCGCCGCCAGACCGCCGACGATGGCGCCCTGCCCCACCCGTCCGTTCTGGTGAACCGCACACAGGCCGCCCAGGAAAACCTTGTCGCCGATCCGGGCATGTCCGCCCAACGTCGCGTTGTTGGCCATGACGACGTTGTCCCCGACCACGCAGTCGTGCCCGACGTGGGCGCCGGTCATGAACAGGCCGTTGGAGCCGACGCGCGTCACGCCCGTGCCCTGCGGCGTGCCCCGGTTGAAGCTGGCGTGCTCGCGGATGACGTTGTCCGACCCGATCTCCAGCCGCACGGGCTCGCCGCGATAGCCGTTGTGCTGGGGGTCGCCGCCGATGACGGCGAACGGATGGATCACAGTGCGGGCGCCGACCGTGGTGTCCTGCTGCACCACCACATGGCTGACCAGACGCACGCCCTCGTCCAGGACCACGCCCGGCCCGACCGTGCAGAAGGCGCCGATCTGAACATCATCGGCCAGCCGCGCCGAGGCGTCGATCAGGGCTGTGGGGTGGATCAGGCTCACGTTGCGGGCTGGTCCACGGTGACGACCATGGCGGCGAAGTCGGCCTCTGCCGCCAGCTTGTCGTCGATGTAGGTCTCGCCCCGGAACTTGAAGATGTCGCCGCGCGCCCGCGTCACCACCACCTTCATCTGCAGCTGGTCGCCCGGCCGCGCCGGCTTGCGGAAGCGCACGCCGTCGATGGACATGAACATGATGACCTTGCCCTCGACCGCCACGTCCAGCGACTTGGACATCAGCAGGGCCCCGGTCTGGGCCATGGCCTCGACGATCAGCACGCCGGGCATGACCGGGTCGATCGGGAAGTGGCCCGGGAAGAAGGGTTCGTTGTGGGTGACGTTCTTGATGCCGGTGATCGAGGTCGAGGCCACATAGTCCCGGGCCTTGTCGACCAGCAGGAAGGGGTAGCGGTGCGGCAGCCGCCGCATCACCTCGGCGTAGCCGATCTTGTCGTCAGCAATGGTTGCGTCGGTCATACTGAGGCTCTCCGAACGTCGGCGCCTATGATCGCGCCTTACCTGTCACCTGTTTGGCGAGCCAGATCGCTTCGCGCAAGGATTGTCGGATCGGTTTGGCCGGATAGCCGGACCAGGTCTCGCCCGCCGGAATGTCAGCCAGCACCCCGGCGCCGCCCGCGACCCGTGCGCCCGTTCCGATAGTGATGTGATCGCCCACACCCGCCTGGCCGCCGAACATGACGTTGTCGCCGACCGTCACCGACCCCGACAGTCCTGTCAGGGCGGCCATCAGGTTGTTGCGGCCGATGACGCAGTTGTGGCCGATCATCACCAGATTATCGATCTTGGTGTTCTCGCCGATGACGGTGTCGTCATAGGCGCCGCGGTCGATGCAGGAATTGGCCCCGACGGTGACGCCGTCCTGAAGAATGACGCGGCCCAGTTGCTGGACGTCCACGGCCCCGGCCCTGGACCCGGCGGCGCCGAAACCCGCCTCGCCGATTCGGGCGCCGGAATACAGCTTCACCCGGTCGCCGATCAGGGCGAATCCGACCGAGACATTGGCCCCTATGACGCAGTCACGGCCGATCTGCACACCCGGCCCGATGACGGAGTTGGCGCCGATCCGCGTGCCGCTGCCGATCCTGACACCGCGCCCCAGAACCACGCCGGGCGACAGCTTCACTGTGTCGTCCTCGGCCGCCTGATCCAGGCTTTCGACCTCGTCCAGCGTCAGGGCGTGGTGCAGCAACAGGGACGCGCGCGCCCAGGCCGCCTGCGGCTCGCTCGAAATCACCAGGGCGCAGTCATCGGGCACGCTGTCCCGCGCGGCTTCGGGCGCGATCACGCATCCCGCCCGCGTCGCCTGCAAGGCCGCCAGGAATTTTCTGTCCCCCAGAAACGCCGCATCCCCGCCCTCGGCAACGGCCAGTGGGGCGACGGCGGAGATCATGCGATCCCCGCCCCGCACCACTTCGCCGCCGACACGTTCCGCCAACTCACTGACGCTCAGCGGCGTCAGGCTCTGGAAAAAGCGGGGATCCGGCACAGGCTGGTCTTACTGCTGCGGTTGGACCGGAACAGGCAGGCGGTTGAACGACAGCGACGGCAGGGCGGTGTTCAGGCGCTGGATAACGGTTTCAGTGATGTCCATGGCCGGGTTCAGGCTGTAGACGCCCGAGCGGTTCAGCAGGATGCTGCAGCCGCGCTCTTGATACACAGCCACAACGATGGGCTCGACCGCCTGGCTGATAGTCTGAAGCTGGACGCCTTGCGTATAGCGCAGCTCGTTCTGGCGGGTCTGCTCCAGTTGCTGGGCCTCTGCGGCGCGGGCTTGCAGAGCGCGCATGCGCGAACCGTCGGGATCAGCCGTCTGACCGCCTTGCTGCAACTGCTGGTATTCGGTCTGGATGGTCGTGGAATAGGGGGCCAGTTCGCCCTGAACCTCTTGCAACAGCCGTTGCAGGCCGGTCTGGACCGAGACACCCGCCGTGGAGCGAGCCAGCAATTCTTCGTTGTCGAACGCGCAGACGCCGGCGATCGGCGCACCATGCGTGATGTTCTGGGCCGGTGCCTGGGCGGCGGCCGCTCCGGCGAGAGCTATTGCGAACGCGAAGGTTCCGAGAGCGATGAGTTTCATGGTCTGCCTTTTGTGCGACGACGAACGCCGCGGTTAGAATTGCGTCGAAGTCGAGAAGCGGAAGGTTTCAGTCTTGTCGTACTCTTGCTGGCCGATGATGTGGCTGAGAGCGAACTGGATCGGCCCCATCGGCGACCGCCAGTGGATGGTGAGGCCAGCCGAAGCCCGCAACTTCAGTTCATCGACGATGTTGCTGTCCCGCACGCCGTTGGCGTTCACCGTGTAGCGATCGTCCAGCATGCCCAGGGTGCCGACATCCGTGAACAGGGAGGTGCGGATGCCATACTCTTCCGGCAGGAAGTTCGGCACCGTCAGTTCGACCGTGCCGATGACATAGAAGTTGCCGCCCAGGGCGTCGGTCGTCCTCAGGTCGCGCGGACCGATGCCGGCGGTTTCGAAGCCGCGGAAGCTGTTGCCGCCCTTGAAGAAGCGGTCGTTGATGCGGATCGGATCACCGCCCCAACCCGAGATGTAGCCCGTCGAGGCGCTGGTCGAAACGACCCAGTTCGGAGCGATCCCCCAATAGGCCGAGATGTCCGCCTCGGTCTTCACATAGTTCACATCACCGCCGATGCCCGCCAGATCCTGACGCAGCGTGCCTGTCCAGCCTCGCGTCGGACGGACGGGATCGTTTCGGCGGTCCACCATCAAGGTGTAGCCGGCCGACGAGTTGAGGAATGATCCGACCTGGTCGCACAGGGCGTTCGAGCCCGCACCTGTCGCACTGCAATAGTTTGTGGGGACGATGATCTCGTCGCTCTTCAGATAGTAGCGAGCGCTCAGCAGCGTATAGCCGTTCAGCGGATAGGACAGCCTCAGGCCGCCGCCCGTCGAACGGTAGTCGTAGGATGAGTATTTGCTGAGGTCGAAACGCGAGTGGAAGGCGTCGAAGCCGGCGCGCAGATCACGCCCCAGGAACCTCGGCTCGGTGAAGCGGAAATCGATCTGCTGACGCAAGGCGCCCCATTCGATGCGTGACACCACATTCTGGCCACGCCCGCGGAAGTTCCGCTCGGTGATGCCCAGGTTGACGACGAAGCTGTCGACCGAGCTGAAGCCGGCGCCCACCGACAGTTCGCCCGTCGGCTGTTCTTCAACCGTCACATTGACGACCGAGCGGTCAGGCGCAGAGCCGCGCGCTTCCTCGATCTTGACGTCCTTGAAGAAACCCAGGGCTCGCAGGTTGTTGCGCGAGCGTTCGAGCAGGGTGCGGTTGAAGGCGTCGCCTTCAGTCAACATCATTTCACGGCGGATGACGTTGTCCAGGGTCCGGGTGTTCCCGACGACGTTGATCCGATCGATGTAGACGCGCTGACCTTCCTTGACGTTGAAAGTCACATCGACGGTGTTGGTCGTGCGGTTGACGCGATAGCTGGGTTCGATCTCAACGAAAGCGTAGCCTGCCGATCCCGCCGCAAAGGTCAGGGCGTCGACAGCGGTCTCGATCTTGTCGCTCTCATACAGCTGCCCCGCATGGATCGGCAGCAGCATCTTGAGGAAGTCCGGGTTCAGACGGTCGTTCTCGGTGACGACGTCAATGGTCCCGAAGTTGAAGCGTGCGCCTTCATCCACCGTGATGGTGATGCCGAAGGCGCTGTCATCGGGCGCCAGTTCGCTGATCGCCGACAGGACGCGGAAATCATAATAACCGCGGTTGGTGTAAAATTTCCGCAGCTGTTCGCGGTCGTAGTCCAGTCGGTTCGGGTCGTAGTTGTCAGCAGACGAGAACAGGCGGTACCAGGCCGACTGCTGCGTCACCATCACTTCGCGCAGGTCGCCGTCCGAGAAGGCGCTGTTGCCCAGGAAGGTGATGGCGCGGACGCCCGTTTCAGGGCCCTCGTTGATTTCAAACACCACATCGACGCGGTTCTGGTCCAGTTGCACCAGTTTGGGCGTGACGGTCGCCGAAATACGGCCCGACAGACGATACAGCTCGACAATCTTGCCGACGTCCTCCTGAACGCGGGCACGGGTGTAGATGCCGCGCGGGCGCAGGGTGATTTCCTTGTTCAGCTTTTCAGTGCCGACTGCGCTGTTACCCTCGAACGTCACCTGGTTGATGATCGGGTTTTCAACGATCTCGACGATCAGGTCACCGTTCTGAACGCCCAACTGAACGTCAGCGAACAGATTGGTGCGCGTCAGCGTGCGAACCGCGACGTCCAGCACCGCAGCATCCACCGTGTCGCCGGGCTGAATGGGCAGGTAGGACAGAATGGTCGTCTGATCGATGCGCTGGGCGCCGCGAACCAGGATGCGGTTGACCACCAGCCGCTCTTCCTGCTGGGCGGCCTGAACCGGCGGCGCATTCTCCACCGTGATCGGCGCAGCAGGCGCGGTCTGGGCCAGAGCCGGGCCGGACAATCCCGCCGCGAAAGCGAGCGCCATCAGGCTGGGGCTGACGCCACGGACGAAACGGAGGGCGGACGCATCGGATCGAATCATACGGAGAACCATCGGGGGCTGGCGTAGGCTCGTCATGCGAACCCGCCGAGGAATTTGAAAAGACTCAGCTTCTGCAGATCGTTCCAGGTTGCGAAGAGCATCAATCCCACCAGCAACACAAGGCCGACCCGATAACCGAATTCCTGCGCACGTGCAGGGACCGGCCTGCGCGCCACAGCTTCATAGCCGTAGAACAGCAGATGGCCCCCGTCGAGCACCGGAATCGGCAAGAGGTTTAGAAAGCCCATTCCGATCGAAACTATGGCGCCGAAATAAACCAGTGTCAGGGCGACGCTTCGGGCCTGATCGCCCAGATCGTCTCCACCCGCCGCGGCCGCCTGCTGGGTGATGCCGCCCGCCGCCTTGGCGATGCCGACAGGCCCGTTCAGCAGATCGCCCGATTCCTTGCCGACGAAGATGCGGCCCAGATATTTGAACGTGCCCTCCAGCGTCGAACGGAACACGCCCGCCCCCTTGGCCGCCGCCTCGATCGGGTTCAACGGCCGGATGGTCACATCTTGGCGCAAACCGCCCAGGCCCAGGCCGATGCGGGCCACGCGGATGCGTCCGGCCACGGCGTTGTCTTCGATCTGGCGCACCGGCGTGGCGACCAGGGTGACGATCTGGCCGGCCCGGTCCACGGTGAAGGTCATCGGGTCATTGGCGCTCAGCACCACGGCCTGGGTGACTTCGGCGCCTTCCTGAACCGCCCGCCCGTTGACGGTCAGGATCAGATCAAGCCGCTGAAAGCCCGCAGCGGCGGCGGGCGTGTCCGCCGCCACAGCCATGACGCGCGGCGCCACCCTCTGTTCACCAACCACGCTGAACAGCGCCGTCAGCAGCACCATGGCCAGCAGGAAGTTCGCCGCCGGGCCCGCCGCCGTGATCAGCGCCCGCTGCCACACCGGCTTGAAATGGAAATAGTCGCGCTCGGCCCCTGCCCCGCCCTCAGTGATCAGCCGCTGGCGCAGCTCGGCCAGACCGGCCTGATCCGGCACGCTGGCCGCATCCAGATCGCCCGAAAACTTCACATAGCCGCCCAGAGGCAGCCACCCCAGCCGCCATTCCGTGCCCCGCTTGTCCACCCGGCTGAACACCGCGCGGCCGAAACCGATGGAGAAGCGGTCGATCTTCACCCCGAACGCCCGCGCCACCAGGAAATGGCCCAGCTCATGCAGGGTGACGATGGTCGTCAGCACCAGCAGGAAGGGCAGCACATACAGCAGTATCTGGCCGACGAATGCGGTCATGCAGTCCAGGTCTCCCCACGGTCGGTCATGCCGCCGCGTCCATGGCCGAAACGATCGATTCCGCAACCCGGCGGGCCTCGCGGTCCACGGCCAGAGCCGCGTCGCACGCATCACCCGCCCCGGAACCCGGTCCTTCGACCGTCAGGCTGGACAAGGTGTCGGCGACGACTGCGGCAATATTGAGAAAGGCCAGACGACGTCCCAGGAAGGCGATGGCGGCGACCTCGTTTGCGGCGTTGAACACAATGGGCGCCGCGCCCCCCGCCTGCAGCGCCTCGCGCGCCAGCTTCAGGGCCGGGAACCGCGTCTCGTCGGGCGCCTCGAACGTCAGCCGCCCCAGAGCCGCCAGATCCAGACGCGGGGCAGGCCAGGCGATCCGATCGGGCCAGGCCAGGGCGCAGGCGATCGGCGTCTTCATGTCCGGAGGCCCCATCTGGGCCAGCGTCGAGCCGTCGACGTATTCGACCAGGCTGTGGATGATCGATTCCGGGTGGACCACCACGTCGATCTTTTCAGCGGGCATGTCGAACAGATAGGCCGCCTCGATCATCTCCAGGCCCTTGTTGGCCATGGTGGCGCTGTCGACCGAGATCTTGGCCCCCATGCTCCAGTTCGGATGCGCCACGGCCTGTTCCGGCGTGATGGCCGTCAGCGCAGCGCGCGGCGTGTTGCGGAACGGCCCGCCCGAGGCGGTCAGGATCAGGCGCGACACCTGCTCCGGCGACGCATGCGCAAACACCTGGAAGATGGCCGAATGCTCGGAATCGACCGGGATCAGCCGCCCTCCGGCCCGCCGGACGCGTTCGATCAGCGCCGGGCCGCAGCAGACCAGGCTCTCCTTGTTGGCCAGGGCCAGGGTCGCGCCCGTCCCCGCCGCCGCCCAGGTGGACCTCAGACCCGCCGCACCCACGATGGAGGCCATGATCCAGTCGGCCGGGCGCGTCGCCGCCTCCACGACCGCCGCATCCCCCGCCGCCGCTTCGACGCCGGTCCCCGCCAGGGCGTCTCGCAAGGCCGACAACCTTGCAGGGTCAGCCGTGACCGCAATGCGCGGCCGCCAACGCCGCGCCTGCTCGGCCAGCAGTTGAATGTTGTCGCCGCAGGTCAGGGCCTCGACCGCAAAGGCGCCCGTGCCCGCCGCCTCGGCCTGAGCCATCAGGTCCAGCGTCGAACAGCCGACCGATCCGGTCGACCCCAGCACGGTGACGCGGCGGCGGATCACGCGCCCAACCCCGTCTGGATGACGATCAACCGTCCGCAGGCGACCACGACGACGGCGAACATCAGCCCGTCGACCCGGTCCAGCAAACCGCCGTGCCCGGGGATCAGCTTGCCCGCATCCTTGACGCCATAGCGCCGCTTCAGCGCCGATTCCCACAGGTCGCCCGCCATGGTGGCCAGCGCGCCCAGCAGGCCCAGCACCGCGCCCCAGAAGGCGTGCAGCCCCATGTCGGGCCAGAAGCCGAACCAGTTGTGGAAACCTCCGGCCAGCAAGGCCCCGGTCAGCGTGCCCGCCGCCAGACCGCCGAAGAAGCCCGACCAGGTCTTGTTGGGCGAAAAGCGTGGCCACAGCTTGGGCCCGCCCACCAGACTGCCGACCACATAGGCCATGGAGTCTGCGGCCCAGGTGATGGCGAAGGCGAACACCGTCCAGGCCAGGCCCAGCATGGGATCATTGTCGCCGTATCCGTTGCGAAGCCAGATCAGCAGGACGGCGGGCCAGCCGAGGTAGAGCACCCCATAGGCCGCATCCAGCGCCTCTTCACCCCGGCTGCGGGCGTAAAGCGCCGCCGCACCAGCCCCGAAGACCAGCAGCACCAGCGCCAGCGACAGCTGGTCGGCGTAGGCGGCGATCACTCCGGCGACCAGGCCGAAGCCCACAGCCCCGGCCATGACCCGCCACGCCCGCGAGGCGCTCATCGTCGCCCATTCGACGGCCAGCATGGCGCAGGCCAGCAGCATCAAGCCCAGGAACCACACCCCGCCCAGCCAGATGGCAAGCACCGCAGCCGGCGCCAGCACGACGGCGGATGCGGCTCTCAGCCCGATATCGCCCGCACGCACAGCCATCAGCCGACCGCGCGCGTCGGTTCGGGAACGCTGTTGCGGCCGCCGAAACGCCGATCCCGGTTCTGGAATTGCCTCACCACGTCCGCCAAGGCTTCAGGGCCGTAGTCCGGCCAGAGAATGTCCTGATAGACCAGTTCGGCGTAGGCCGCCTCCCACAGCAGGAAGTTCGACAGCCTCTGCTCGCCCGAGGTCCGCACGATCACATCCACCGGCGGTCCGCCCGCTGACGACAGATGGGCGTCGATGACCGCCTCGCTCAGCGGTTCGGTCGTCTCGCCCGCCAGTATCCGCTCAACATGCCGCTGGGCCGCATCGACGATGTCGGCCCGCCCGCCGTAGTTGAAGGCGACCTGAAGCAGGAATTTCTCGTTGTGCGCGGTCTGCGCCTCGGCCCGGTCCACGATGGCGGCGATGTCGGCGGGCAGGCCCTCGCGCCGACCCAGCACCCGCACCCGCACCCCGGCCTTTTCCAGCCGCTTCAGATCGCTGGCCACATAGGTGCGGACCAGCCCCATCAGGTCCGAGACCTCGCTGGCCGGACGACTCCAGTTCTCGGTCGAAAAGCCGAACACCGTCAAACAGCGAATGCCCAGATCGGGCGCCGCCTGGATGGTGCGCTTCAACGCCTTGACCCCTTCGCGGTGGCCGAGCGCGCGCGTCAGCCCGCGCTGCTCGGCCCAGCGCCCGTTGCCGTCCATGATCAGGGCGACGTGGCGAGGTCCGGCTGTCGTCCCGGCAGGGTTGGAGTCTGGGCTGGTCATGGCGGAGGCGGGTCGGACGGCGTCGTCAGACCTGCATGATCTCCTGTTCCTTGGTCTTCAGCGCTTCATCGACGCGCTTGATGGCGGCGTCGGTGTCCTTCTGGACCTCGGTCTCCATCTTCTTCTGGTCGTCCTGGCTGATGTCGCTGGCCTTTTCGGCCTTCTTCAGGTCGTCGTTGGCGTCGCGGCGGATGTTGCGGATCGCGATCTTCTGCTGCTCGGCGTATTTGCCGGCCAGCTTGGCCAGTTCCTTGCGGCGTTCCTCGGTCAGCGGCGGCACGGGAATGCGCAGCGTCTGGCCGTCGACGATGGGGTTCAGGCCCAGACCGGCGGCGCGGATGGCCTTCTCGACCGGCCCGACCATGCTCTTGTCCCAGACGCTGACGGCGATCATGCGCGGCTCGGGCACGCTGATGGCGGCGACCGAGTTCAGCGGCGCGCTGCTGCCGTAGGCCTGAACCTGAACGGGGTCCAGCAGGCCGACGTTGGCCCGACCGGTCCTGAGGCCGTTGAACTCTTCCTTCAGGGCGGCGACAGCCTTGTCCATGCGGTCGCGGTAGGATTGCAGATCGGGCTTGGCCATGGGCGTTTCTCGTCTTTTATGAGCGAAATCGGTTGAGTTGGGCTAGTCCAACTCGGCTCAGATTTCGCTCCTGTTTGATTCTGGACCATTTTTTTGTTTCAGGTCGAATCAACCTGAAACAAAAATGGTCTGGTCGTTATCGGTTCAGGCTTTGGACGATATCACAGTGAACGTGCCTTCGCCCGTCAGGGTCCGGCGCAGCGACTTGTCCTCGCGGATCGAGAAGACCACGATCGGGATGCCGCTGTCGCGCATCAAGGCGATGGCCGAGGCGTCCATGACCTTCAGGTCCTTGGCCAGCACATCGTGGTAGGTCAGGGTTTCATAGCGGGTCGCGGTCGGATCCTTCTTGGGGTCGGCCGTATAGACGCCGTCCACGCTGGTGCCCTTCAGCAGGGCGTCACAGCCCATTTCCGCCGCCCGCAGCGCCGCACCCGAATCGGTCGTGAAGAAAGGCGCGCCCACGCCTGCGGCGAAGATCACCACCCGGCCCTTTTCCAGATGGCGCAGCGCCCGACGACGCACATAGGGCTCGGCCACGGCGTTCATGGTCAGGGCGCTCTGCACCCGGGTCTGCACGCCGATCTTCTCCAGCGCCGCCTGCATGGCCAGGGCGTTCATCACCGTCGCCAGCATGCCCATGTAGTCGGCGGTCGCCCGCTCCATGTCGCCCGCCGCCTTGGACAGTCCACGGAAGATGTTGCCGCCGCCAATGACCAGGCAGATCTCGACGCCCTCGCGCGACACCTGGGCCACGGCCTGGGCCACGTCGGCGACCGTCTTCATGTCGATGCCGTAAGGCTGATCGCCCATCAGCACCTCGCCCGAGACCTTCAGCAGGACGCGCTTGTATCGGAACTCGGCGGGAGGAGTGGGCATGGGACTGGTCCTGGGTCGGCGCGGAATCGGCCTCTTATAGGTAGCCCGCCCGCTGGTTCAAAGCCTCTCTCTTCCTTCTCCCCTTGAGGGAGAAGGTGGCAGGCGAACCTATCAGAATGTTAGAAAAAAATCCTTTCCCAGCAGACCGTGCAGGACCTGTGTAGCCAGCGCTGGCTTGAGCGGTTGCAAGCAAATTGTCTCGCTCGCTCAAACAGCCTTTCTCCCTGACAGTCGGATGGATAGGGTCGCCAAATCCAAACTGGGGCAGGCAAGTGGCACTCGAATTTATTCCGACGCGAACGGATCAAGGGCGGTTCCCTGCCATTCAGTCCGCCATCACAGCCTTGCAGCGCGATGCAATCCGACTCGGGATTGACGGTGGCGTGCTGTACTATGGATGGCCTAAGTTCCAAGACTATGAGGCAGTTGGGCATCCGGTGGATCTCGCCCTTCTTGCAGGCAAAACCGGCCTCATCCTTATCCGGTATCTGAGTAATCCAGCGCCAGCCATCGTTGACGAAGCCGATGACAGCATTGCCCAAGCGGCTGCGACGGCTGAGGCTCAAATGCTCAAGAGCGCTGCGCTGCGGGGCAGAAATCGGAAGTTGAGCTTCGATGTGATCCCGGTCGTGTACGCACCGGGTTTCGACGGTCTTCCGTTGGCGCAGTCCGAACTGGCTAGTTCGGAAGAAGGACTGCTCAACCTTATCCAGAATTCGCAAGACCAACGTCTGGCTGGCAGCGCTATCGATGAAGCTAGGTCAATTCTGGAAGGAGCAAAGGCGTTAAGCCGGCCAAGCCGTCGACATATCGAGAACCCTGAAACGAAAGCCGCTGCCGTCGCATACGCGAAGCTGGAGCAGGAGATTCACAAGTTTGACGCGCAACAACGACATGTCGCGCTAACCAGCCTTCCCTGTCCCCAGCGCATTCGGGGGCTCGCCGGTTCTGGCAAGACGGTAATTCTTGCAATGAAAGCCGCGCTTGCTCACATAGAAAATCCAGAAGCAAAGATACTTGTAACTTATTACACCCGCAGCCTCAGAGATCATCTGACACGATCCATAACTCGATTCTACAGGCACTTCGCGGAAGGTGAGCCCGATTGGAGTCGCATAGATATTCATCACGGATGGGGGCAAAAGAACCTTCCGGGAGTCTATCGGGAGGCCTCTCTTAGGTCAGGCGTAATGCCCATTCCATTTGGGGAGGCCCAGTCCCAAAAAAGCCCGTTCGACTACGTCTGCAAGAAACTCGTAGAATCCGGAAAGCTACAGCCACATTACGATCTCGTACTTATCGACGAGGGGCAAGACTTCCCTGAAGGCTTCTATCAAATGTGCTTCTTCTTGGCGAAGGGGCCGCGCGATTCGAAGCAGATCATCTGGGCTTATGACGAGCTTCAGGACATTTTTGACGTTCGCGTCCGCGCCGCCGAAGAATTGTTTGGCATCGATCATGATGGCGAACCACGGATTTCTCTGGGCCGCTCGGTACCCGCAACGGCCGAGACAAATGATTTTGTGTTGCCTAAGTGCTATCGAAACCAGCGCGACATCCTAGTCCTGGCGCACGCAATCGGCTTTGGCTTGTACGATGCAAAGCCCGTTCAGATGCTTCAGAATGAAGAGCACTGGCGTGATGTTGGGTACGAAGTTTTGCGAGGGGACTTCCAGCCGGGATCGGCAACTATTATCCGGCGTCCCGATGCAAATAGCCCGGCCGTGCTGGACACTGAGAACTCTCTCCCGTTGGTTGGGATTGCTCATGTCGGCAATCTCTCCGATGAAGTGAACTACTGCGTTTCCGAGTTTCAGCGGTTTATCGCTGAAGGGTTGGAGCCGCATGAGCTGATGGCGATCGCAATCGATGATCGCGCGGCGAAGACCTATCTATCAGAACTCGCCGCACGCTTGGCGGCTGTGGGGATTCAGACCAATAACATCATCGCCGATCGGTTTAGCGAGCCCCCGTTCACAATCGAGGGAAAAGTGACGCTGTCGACTGTGTACCGCGCGAAAGGAAACGAAGCGGCAGTTGTGGCTGTGCTCGGATGTGACGCAGTCCCACTCCGCAGCAGAACGGGCAGGAACAGGCTCTTCACTGCATTCACGCGCACGAAAGGGTGGCTTCGTGTAACCGGACAAGGCGACAGGTTCAACCAACTACATCGAGAGATGACGGCTGCGTTAGCCAACGCACCCGAATTGCGCTTCTCGATGCCCAATCCCCAAGAGATCGAAACGATTCAGCGAGATTTGGCAGAACGCGACGCTCGTCTGCTCCGGGCCCGCGAGGAGATGAATAAGGTGAAAGAGGAGCTTGGCCTGACCGATGAGGACTTGGCTAATCTGCTCGGCGGTAGGCGGCCAGATGACCGGAGATGAATTTCGCAGACGCATAGTGCAAGCGGTCAATCTCATTCATGACGAGCTTGGGTTGGATCGCACTATTTCATCGAACCGATCTCTTGAAGTAAATCAAGACTTTAATGAGGTGGCTCTAAACAAATGTTCCACATACTCTGAGATATACAGGTCTGCAGTTTCGCTTTCTTACTACAATGTAATGTTAGAGGATTTTGCATTACTACAGTTTAGTTGGGATAGCGATGAATCTTGGCGCTTGGCCTACTTTCCTAACCCGTGGATTTCGGGATCCGAGGACGCAAAGAATAAATTTATGGAATGGGAGGCCCTTGAGGCTCTCGGCCGCTTAGATCAGGAGGCAATTACTAGCCTACTTGATGAGCTTCCTTATACAGGAGCCATCCCCCCTATCCGTTTTGAGTATGCCAGATCTCAATATAAAGAGATTGCGCATCCAGTTGCTCATTTTCATATTGGCCGACACACTGAGAACAGATGGGCCTTGGCGAGACCGCTCGATCCTTTGACATTCACTATGATGATAGTAAGGATGTACTATGGAAATTCGTGGACTTCCAACAGTTCGTACCACGGCGTTCAGACTGACACATGTTTAGAGGCGCGTTTTGTTGCCGAGCTAAATCGACTGAGATTGGTTCACGACTTTACGGATTTCGAGCGGCGATCGCTTCATTTCACGTCGCAATGACAAGGACGCTGGATTGGGGTTCACCCCCTCAACCGGACATTGGAGTGGCTGCGCATCATCTCGGGGGCTAGGCGTGCCCGTATGGATTTCGCTAGATCCTGAGCAAAATCTTCGCGGCTGTACCGCAAAACTGAAGCGTGCCGGTGCCGGCTCATGGCGACGTATGCTGAATTTCGATCCAAGTGCCAAGTAGCGAGAACATAGGCCCGATCCACCGTCGCGCCTTGCACCTTGTGGATCGTAGCGGCGTAGCCGTGCGTCAGGTCCGCATATTCATTGCGGTCAAACCGCAGGTTTCGGCCGTCATCCAGTCGCACCTCCATCTCTGATCGACCAAGCCCGACCAGCGTCCCAAGCGTTCCGTTCTTCACCCCGAGCGAGCGCTCGTTCCGCAGGAACATCACCCGGTCCCCGGTCGCGAAAGCCCGTTCGCCGTTCGTGGTCACCACGGCCTGATCCGGCCCCAACTTCTTGGCCGCTCGCAGCGCCTCCCGCGCCAGCCGGTTCAACTCCGCCACGTCCGCCCGCGTGTAGGCCAGCAACATCTGGGATGCGGCCGGATTGCGCTGCTGATCCGCCATCCAGTCCGCCACTAGCGCCCGTCGCGCCTCTTCGCGCGTCTCGTGCCCGTGGACGACCCCTGCGGCGTCATATCGCTCAATCGCGGCCTGGGTCTGGCCCATAGCCAGTTCTCTGGTCGCCGCCCGCTGCCACTCATCCCGCTGGCGCCGCACCTCGGTGATCTCCATGGCGCCATGCCGCTCAACGAGCCTCCGGAACGGCGCCCCGGCCTCAATGGCCTGAAGCTGCTCTGGATCGCCGACCATCACGACCTTGGCGCCGCCGCGCTCGGCCGCCTCGAGGACGCGCCTCATCTGCCGCGTCCCGACCATGCCCGCCTCATCAATCACCAGCACGTCGTCGCGCGTCAGGTGGTCGCGGTCGCGCGCCCATGCGTATTCCAGGCTCGCCAGCGTCCGCGACGGGATGCCTGACCCCTTCTCAAGATTCTCCGCTGCGATGCCGCTGAGCGCCGCCCCCATGACCCGGTAGCCCTCCGCCTCCCACGCCGCCCGCGCTACGCCCAGCGCCGTGCTTTTGCCGGTCCCGGCATAGCCAACGACGGCCGCCAGACACCCTGCGGACAGCACATGCGCCACCGCCAGCACCTGCTCGTCGCCGAGCGGTCGCCCCACGGCCGCCATTTCCGCTCTGGCGGCGCGGCCGGAGCGTTCGGTGATGGCGTGATGAGGCTGGCTCTCCAGCCGGTCAGACGCCCGGAGCATGGCCTCTTGTGCGCGGATCAGGTCGCTGCTGGTGAAGCGCTCGCGCCCGCGCTCATCGGCTCCCAGCGGCACCAGCTCCGGTGAGGCCAGTATCCTTGCGTAGAGCCGGTCGAACTGATCCTTGCCGTCGGTGTGGCGAAAGACGAAGCGCGCCAGATCATGGCGGGTGAAGGTCTCCTGCGTGTGGGTCAGGGCTTCGAGGGCTGCGGCCGGATTACGCATCAGCCGCTCGCCGTTACGGCGGGCGATGTCGCGGTGCTGGTCGGCCCGTTCCGAGGCCCGGCCGCGCGCTTCAGATCGCGCGGCGGCCGGGCCGATCTTGAACTGGGGCTCAAGGTCGATGCCCTGATCCTTGAGACTGCGGTGATCGATACGGATGTCGTGGTCGAGCTCGGCCAGGCGGACGTTCACATGCTCGGCCCAGGCTTCGCGCCAGTGCTCCAGAAGGGCGGTGCTGTTCCAGTCCCGCGCCTTGGCGCCGAAACCATCGGCGCCGACTTCGCGGAGCGCCAGCATCACATGCGCATGCGGCTTGGGTAGGCCGTCCTCGCCGACGTCGCAGTGGACGTTGAGATCGGCGACCATGCCCCGCCGCACGAACTCCCGCTCGACAAAGGCGCGGGCCAGTTCGATGGCGTCGTCGGGGCTCATCTCCCTGGGCAGGGCGAACTCGATCTCACGACAGAGCTGGGCGTCTTTGCGCCTCTCTCCCCATTCGACCTCGTTCCAGAGCGCCTGCCGGTCGGACCAGCGCTCCGGCGCGCCATCAGGCAGCAGGATCTCCGAACGCAGCACGCCGGACTTGCGGCTGTAGTCGAAGGGCTGCTCGGTGCGCTCGTCAAACAGGCGCGAGGCCGAGCGATAGGCCGCAGCCGCCACGGCGCTGCGGCCGGTCGAACGCGAGATGATCTTGGCGGAGAAGTGGTAGATAGCCACGACCGTAGCGCCCCGAAGAAAGCGCACGTCGGAACGACGTATAAGCGCGCACTCCGGACAGCATGTCCGTCGTGACGGGGACTGGCGTCCCGCAAGTCTACGGAGGTGGAAAGCCGCGATCCTTCATCGCGTCCGGTTTTCAGGCATGAAGGGACATGCAAGGCTGAGACGGACTATTCCCCCCAACCAGGACCTGAATGCATGGATGAGTTGACCGCCGAGACTGACCTGATTGGCATGACCGCCGACATCGTTTCGGCCTTCGTGTCGAACAACGCCATCGCCGCCGACGCCCTGCCGCGCCTGATCGCGGGCGTGCATGGCGCGCTGGCGGGGGCGACGCAGGTTGCGGCGCCCGAGCCCGAACCGCAGGCGCCTGCGGTGTCGATCCGGAAGAGCATCACGCCGGACCACATCATCTGTCTGGAAGACGGCAAGCCCTTCAAGTCGATGAAGCGCCATCTGTTCAACAAGTACGGCCTCACCCCGGAGGACTATCGCGCCAAGTGGGGCCTGCCGAAGGATTATCCGATGGTGGCGCCGAACTACGCCGCCGCGCGGTCGGAACTGGCCAAGTCGATGGGGCTCGGCCAGGGCGGTCGCAAGCCCGCCAAACGCGGACGCAAACCGGCTGCCAAGTAGGCCGCTCACGCACGCGCGCCACCGCAGACTTACGGGGGCGCGCGCAAGGCAGGACCGAAGCATGATGGCGGCTCTTCGAAGGAAGAGAGAGCCGTCATCATGCGAAAGCCCAAGGACATCGACGCTGAACTCGCGGCGCTGGCGGAACGCGCCGCCGCCCTGAAGGCGCGCCGGGTCACACAACTCGGCGAACTCGTCATCGCCAGCGGCGCGGACGCCCTCGGCGCTGACATCCTCATGGGCGCGCTGAGCGCCGCAGCGGCCGAGAAGAACGACCAAACCCGAGGCCAATGGCGCCAGCGCGGCGAAGCCTTCTTTCGCGGCGAGCGGACACGCACAGCTGAGGCGAGCGATTCGCGCCACGACCCAAAAGCTGGACCGTCTTCCAGCCCTGATGCGCCGGACTGAGGCGATGCAGCGGCGGGCCGATCACCAGGAACGTCAGGACGCGCGGCGCGCTCGCACCCGCCACCTGATCGAACTGGGTGGTCTGGTGCAGAAGGCCGGTCTCATCGAACTGACCGGCGACGACCGCAACGCCATCCTTGGTGGCCTGATCACCATCGCCGCCATGCTGCACAACGACCGACGCACCGAGGTCGTGGCGGTTCTGGCGCACCGGGGGCGGCGCGCCTTTAGGGGTGACAGCGAGTCCCCCAGCGGCGATGCTCCTGCCCCATGGTGATCCGTCGCGAATACCACAGGGCCGGCCGCGAGGAGCTTCGCCTTGCGAAGCGCGGCGGTAACGGCAAGACTCGTCGCATGAAGACGAGTCTTGACCATCTGCCGCTCGGCAAGCGCCGCGAGCTGGAGCACGTGCTCGGCGTCATCAAGGACGAGTTCCGCAAGGCCATCGCCAACCGGCGCGCCGAGGGCGTGAAGGATGGCCAGATTCTCAAGGTCATCCTCTACGGATCATACGCGCGGGGCGACTGGGTCGAGGACCCTGTCGGTCGCTACTTCTCTGACTTCGATCTGCTCGTCGTCGTCAGCGACGAGAAGCTGACGGACGTGTTGGAGTTCTGGGAGGGTGCCGAGAAGCGCCTGCGCGCGGACCTCGCCTCTGGCGCCAATCTGCGCACCCCCGCCGACCTGATCATTCATTCGCTCGACGACGTGAACGACCAACTGGCCCAGGGCCGGTACTTCTTCGCAGACATCGTGCGTGAAGGCGTGGTGTTGTTCGAGGAACCGGACCATCCCTTCGCCGATCCGCAGCCCCTGCCGAGCGACGCAGCGCTAAAGGAAGCCGAAAAATTCTATCGCGAGCATTTCACGGCAGGCCAGCAGTTCCTTCGGCAAGCGCAGCACGCCATTGACGACGGGGCACCCAAGATCGCAGCCTTCGATCTGCATCAAGCGGCCGAGCATTTTTACAATGCGGTCCTGCTCGTCGCGACGCTGTACACGCCCAAGTCCCACAATCTGGTCCGACTGCGGAATGCAGCCGAGCCGATCGACGCGCGGTTAGCAGAGGTCTGGCCGACAGAAACAAAGTTCCAGAAACGGTGCTTTGAACTGCTGCGCGCGGCTTATGTGAAGGCTCGGTATTCGGAGCACTACAGGGTGACGACCGAGGAACTTGCCTGGATGGCGGAGCGACTGAGGGGGCTCCACGATGTAGTGGAAATTATCTGCTGCGATCAGTTGAATAAGATTAGGGCCTCGAGCGACGGCGGAACCTAGACCTCTAGTTACGCTCTCTCGATCAACGTCCTCCGAGAATATTCCACAACCTTCCGACACCAGAACCCTAAACGGACCTAGCCCCTTCGCGCCATGGCCCTGGCGACCGGGGCAGCATGCGATCGGCTGCGTCCTTCCGCCAGTCGTCGAAACTCCGCCCATTGGGGGCCTCGAAAAGGGTGATTCCAGAGGGGCTGGTGACTGCTGGGCGCACGATCCGTAGGCGCCCATCTTCGTCCAACTCGACGTAAGGGTAGAGCCCTAAAAACTCTCGCCCGAAATAGTAGCGCTGGTTCGTCGCGACCACGGGCAGGATGGCAACGTGGCCTTGGGCTCCGTCGAACCAACCCAGTTCCCAGCACATCCACAGGGACTGACCGGCCCCCTCGGTATCGATAAACAGTAGGCTATCGCAGACGCTCATTACGGCGCGGATAAAGGCCGCATTGGCCGGCGAGACTTGATGTCGGTCGCCTAAAGGCTCCTCAATCCAGTCGCAGAAAACAGCGTAGCCTAAACTGGTCAGGGCATCATATACGCCCAAGACGATCTCAGCATCGCGCATCGTCTGGGAAAGAAAAATATCGTAGCGGGCCAGACGCTGTCGGCTCAGTTCTTTAAGCGCCTCGACGACGTCCAAATGACTTTCGGCTGCGCGGCGACGCGCCCGTTCGCGAATTTCGTGCTCTGTGAACAGTCCCATCACCATATAAGCCCTGTTGCGCCACCGCCGAATGGACCTGCTCGCCATCCCGTATCCGGCTGAAATTCAACCTATTCTGGACTGCACAGCGCTAGGAGAGATTGCCGCAGTCCGTCCAGCCTTTGACGACTCGCAATCGCCAAGCTTAACGTAGAGCGTTGATCGGATGATTCAACAATAGAAACGGGAGGGCAACGTGGCCAAGAAGTGTTTTTTTAGCTTCCACTACAAGCAGGACTGCTGGCGTGTGTCGCAGGTTCGCCAGATTGGCGCGATCGAGGAGCAACCATTGCTGGACTCCAATAAATGGGAGGAAATTAAAAAGGAGGGCGATGGCGCGATCGAGAAATGGATTGCGGATAACATGAAGGGCAAGGACTGCCTTGTTGTTCTAGTTGGCGAGAAAACGGCAGGGCGCCGTTGGGTCAAGCACGAGATCAAAAAAGCTTGGAAAGACGGATTGGGTGTTTTGGCTATCCATGTTCATAATCTTAAGGATTCGGACGGCAACCAATCGTCCAAAGGATCGAATCCATTCACTGGGCTAAGCGTGGACGGAGAAGCGGTGATCGGTAAGGTCTACGATCCGCCCTACACTACCAGCACCTATGTGTATGATTACATTGCATCGAATATCGAAGCTTGGGTCAGCGACGCGGTGAAAGCGCGCTGAAACCATGCGGTCGGCGTCGGTCAATCCCTGACGCCGACCGACATTCAACACGAACGTGTCCGTCGCTTCCAGGGCAAGTATGAGGGTCTAAGTGCCGCGCAATACGTTCTTTTCATTCCACTACGATCCAGATGTTTGGCGGGCTTGGAATGTTCGCAACTGCTGGGTCGTCCGTGAAGCCGATGAGGAAAGCAGAGGCTTTTTCGATAGAAGTGTATTTGAAGCTTCTAAAAAAGAGAGCGACGCCGCCCTAAAGACATTTTTGCGTAGAGGCTTAGACAATACATCAGTCACTTGCGTTCTTGCTGGATCAGATACTTGGTCTCGCCGTTGGGTTCGCTATGAAATTGCTCGGAGCGTCATTAAGGGCAATGGCCTCCTGACTGTTCATATCCACGGCGTACAAAACAACAAGAACGAGATTTCGATCAAGGGCGCTGACCCGTTGGCACAGATGGGCCTTTACCAGACTGATAACGGGATATTCCTAGCTGAGTGGAAGGGGGGCAAATGGGTGGCTTACGCAGATTACACGAAGGCAATACCCAAGAGTGATTTGTGGTTTGATCCACCAACGACTAACTCAGTCGTCCAGTTGTCGCGCCACTGCATGGCCTACGACTTCAGTGGACAAAATGGTAGAAATAACATCGGCGGGTGGATTGAAACAGCAGCGCGGATGGCAGGCCGATGAGCGCCTCTCCGATGAACTTCTATTACCAGATAGTTATTCTTGGGGCTCTCGATAAGCGGGCCAATTGCTTCCGTCGTAAGGTTGAGGCTGCGTTAGAAGGTCTTGGGATTCCGACTAGCTCAGTACGGTTTTTTACAGCTGCTGACGCTGGAAATCGCAGTTCCATATCCCCCACGATGGGAGTGTTCTTTGGTTCGGCGGAACACACCACCGATACCGTGCTCGTCGCGGAACTGATCGAGGAGTCTGTGGTCGTCGCGCCTGTAGTTTCTAGCGTTACATCGGTAAATGCTGAGATTCCAGCGCAACTCAGCCACGTGAATGCCATTGCCTTAGGACCGAACGATGAAGGCCTCGACCGTCTCACCTCGCTCGTCCTCGAAACTTTCCGACTGCTGCGACGAGAAAGGCGCCTATTCATAAGTTACAAGAGATCTGGCTCTCAGCCGTTAGCTGAGAAACTCTATGATGCCTTGGACGCTCGTGGTTTTGACGTCTTCATTGACGTTCGTTCGGTACCGCCAGGGGCGGATTTCCAATCGCAACTGTGGCACAGAATGTCCGATTCTGATGTCGTCATTTTGATTGATACGCCCGGATTCCGGGAAGGCCGCTGGACTGCCGAAGAGTTAGCGCGCGCCAACGCGACGAATATCCAAATTTTGCATCTGCTTTGGCCCGGACAGAAGGAAGACGCCGCCTCTTCGTTCAGCCACTTCATGAAGCTCAAGCGGGACGATTTTATTGGCCTTCTTCCGTTGCGGGGGCGATGGGCGACGAAAAAGGTGATCGCTAGAATCTGCGATGAGGCAGAGCGGTTACGCGCGCCTGCGATTGCGGCACGTCAGCGGTATTTAGTTGACAGTTTTTGTGACGCCGCTCGCGACCAAGGCTTCACACCCGCCGTGCAGGTCGACGGATGGATTTCATTGTCCAACCGGTCAGATCGGACCCTCGCTGTTGTACCAGCTATTGGAGTCCCTACTTCGGACCGGATCAATGAGGTGTTCGAGGCCGTCACAGATCCCGATGTACAGGCTGGGCAGATATGGATGATCTATGACAACAGAGGCATTCTGCACACGTGGCTATCTCATCTGGACTGGCTAGACACACACTTGCCTGTGCGAGCCGTGAAGATGACCCAGGCGGCTGAGATGCTGGCAGGACTGGACCGATGATGGAAGTGTTCTTATCTGCAAGCGTGCCCCTGCCCGAACGCGATCGCGTCTTCTTCGAAACTGCTGACGTCCTAGCTATCCGAGAGGCGATCAAAGCCTTGGTTGAAGTCGTATTGCCGTTGGGGCGAATCACGTGCGGTGGTCATCCCGCGATAACGCCGCTGCTGGCGCTTTTTGCTCGCGAATCCAAGCTAGACCGCGACCGTCTAGCAATCTTTCAAAGCTCATTGTTCGAGGCTCGATTGCCTCCCGCGCTGGCCGATTTTGTTAACGTGCAGATGGTGCCTGCGATCGATAACGATCGGACTGCCAGTCTAACAGCCATGAGGCGTGCCATGATCGGTAGCCGTCGCTTCGACGCTGCGGTGATCATCGGGGGGATGGAAGGCATCTACGAAGAGGTGGACCTTTTCGCAGAGTTCCACCCGACCGCTGTCGTCCTTCCGCTCGCAACCACCGGGGCCGCAGCCGCTATCGTCTATCGCCAAGGAGCATACGATCCCATCTTCGCGCGAGATCGAACCTATTCGACTCTGTTCCGCCGCAGATTAAGTGGGCTGGGTTGATCCCTACAAGGGAACCAACGACTTTCGGATGTCTCCAGCACGCGCGGTAAGAGTGGGTCCGAGACCCTGACCTTTTCGGCGGTCGTCAGCCCACAATTATATTGTTCTCTTCTCCGAAGAGATTCGGCTGCTGATCGAGTTGCGCAATGCCTGCGCCGGGCGAGAGCAGATAGAGAGGTCCGGAACGAAGTGCTACCGGACCGGCCATTTCTTGTTCTTCTCTGGTCGGGCCTCGATGCAAGGCCGCGCTCCTGGTCCCGCTGCTCGCCAACGGAGGCGGAATCCGTCAGGTTTGCGTGGAAAGTCCAAATAGATATCCGGAAAGGTCAAGTCACTCCATGGGAAAACCCGACCACCGGGTCTATATCGACACCAACGTCTTTATTCAGCTACGGGATCTCAAAGACCTTCCTTGGCGGTCAATCCTCAGAGGCGAATGGATTGAAATCGTCGTGGCCCCTTCCGTTATTGAAGAGCTCGACAAATTCAAAGTTGATCGCGAAGGCCGCAAGCGGGACCGGTCCCGCGCAGCCCTCAAACTCATCCGTGAGGCGAGCAGCAGGCCCGAAATGCGTCTCGACCTGCGTAACGCCGGCCCGCGCCTGTCACTTCAGTTGGCCAACGGCGCGCGATTCGACTGGGCGGCGCATCCTGCCTTAGACCCTACGCGTGCTGATGATCATCTGATCGCCGCTGCTCTCAACGGTCGGGCCGAGGGTCCCACGTGCCTTCTGTCGCATGACACAGGCCCTGTCATCAGGGCGCGGCTGAATGGGCTTGAAGCCCATGACGCACCGGACGAATGGCTGCTGCCAGATCCTGTAACCACCGAGGCTCAAGAGAAGGCCCAGCTGAAACGCGACCTTGACGCCGCACGCGCGACCAAGCCCACGCTAGTTCTGAGCTTCCCCCAGCGGGGCAGCGAGGAGGGGGAGTTGTCCATCCGCGTGCCAAACCTGGCCCCGTTGCCGCAGGCGCTTCAGAAGCAGTTGATCGAGGCCGTCCTCGAACGACACCCCATGGAGCGTCTGCGGGCCGACCGCGCCGACTTTTCCATGGCCATTCTGGCCTATGATCGCGGTCTGTCCGGCTACGCCGTCGATAAATACCGGTCGGACTATGCTGACTTCGCTAGCAGGATCGAGAAGCATTTCGCTCAGTTGCATGTCGCTATGGCAGCCGCGGGAATGGCTTTTCCGCTAAAGTATGAGATCGAGAATGCCAGCCATGTGACGGCGGCCAATCTTATCGTCGGCTTCCGATGTGCGCATAATGCGGTGCTTTTCGCTGATGCGAAGGATACGGAGCGTAGGCTCCAGCGCCTCCGTCCGCCCAAACCGCCTGAACGCCCACGGACGGATCTGGAGCGGAGCGCTGAGATGATGCGTTTTCAGGCCAACGGTTTCCAGCAGGAACCACGCGATCCGACAGCCTTTTACTGGCAAGTCAGGCCTGAGGGGACGGGGGCTGATGCTAGTTTAATCTGCGCGGAGTTCCGGGCCGGCCAAGTCTGGAGCAACGAGATTTTCATCCATCCTCTGTCCAGCCTGCCGTATGAGGAGGAGGCCGTGATTGAGGTCGGGGCGACTAACACCCGAACGACCATCCGCGAAACCGTCCGCCTGCGGGTAGCCACTGCGGACGCAGCCTGGAGCGATGACGACGTCCTAGACCGGCTCCCGAGTTGGATCGCTCGGGCGATATCTGATTACGGTCTGCCAGACTGACGTGAGCCGAGAGGACGGCCGCGTGAGGCTACGGGAGAGTATCGCCTATTGGCTAAGGTCAACTCTTGGCACCTAGGTGGCCTCCCAGCCCGGCAACCCTTGCAGGATACGAGAGGCATTCTTCACCGGATTGATGTGGCCGTAATGGTCCTCGATCATCTTCACCGACGTGCCCATCTGCTTGGACAGGAAATAGACGTCCACGCCCTCGGTCAGCCGGAAGGTCGCGTAGGTATGGCGGAAACAGTAAGTAGATCGCGTTGAGCCCGAGGCGCTGAGAAGCAGGCCTGCTTCTCGAAGGAGCGCTTCAATTTGGTCTGCATAAAGGGTGGCTGCGGGGTCCCCCTTGCCGTTGACGAAGACGGCGCCCTCGGGCGCCGTCTCATTGATTGTCAGGGAGCGAACTCGCTCCAGGTAGTCAGCCACGTTTCCGGCCGCGACCAGTTGTCGAGATTTGTCCTTCCCGCGCACGTGCAGAATGACCATGCGCCGGCCGTGGCTGTCAGCGCGGATCGCCACATCCCTCCATCGGAGGTTCTTGGCCTCGGCCGGGCGCATGCCCGTGTTGCACATGATCAGAATGAAGTTGTAGGCGAGCTGGCGATGCCACTCGAACTTCTTGGTTCTCGCGCGTTTGACCCAGCCACGCGCGAAGGTGTGGAGCTTGCGGTACTCCTCGGGCGTGAACTCCTCCCTGCGCACCTTCGCCAGCGGCAGCTTGCCCTTGTAGACGTGGCTCTCCGGCACGAACCTTTTACCGACTGCGAAGGCGATGACGGAACGGAAGATGGACATCTCATATCGGATGGTGGCGTCCGATACCGGCCGTCCGCCGCGCCCCAGCCCATTCTGTCGGCGCCAGAGCGGATAGCCCAGGAAGTCATCGTGCGAGACGTGGGCGATCTGCTTGGCGCCCACGTAACGATTGATCTGGGCGCGAATGATGGACTCGACCACCTCCCAGCGATGGTGGGTGATCTCACCGGCCTCTGAGCGGGCCTGCTGATGGTCAGCGTACATCTTCGCGATCTGGGCGAAGGTCCGGTTGAACACCGGGACATCGTGCTTCACGCGAAAGCGCAGGTCCGCGTCCGCGTCGAAGGCCGCCTCCTTGGCCGTCGTCACATCGGCGGTGCGGAGCGAGACCGTCTTGTACCGGTCGGAGCCCGGCACCTTGATGCGGCAGTACCAGTTGCGGTGCTGAACGTCCGCGCGGCGGAAGAGGATGAGACCAGGCTTCAACTCCTGGGGGTCGATCAAAAAGGCCATCGGGGCGGCTCCCTGTGCAGGGTCTGTGTCGCCTCAGGGCCTAAGTCCTTGACTCTCCATAGGCTGGATAGGCCCTGAGCAGGCCTTGAGCGTGGACAAATCTGAAGAGAAACAAACCCGTAACATCACCCCCTCTCCCCTTGAGGGAGAAGGTGGCCCGGAGGGTCGGATGAGGGGTAAGCCAGCGACAGGCTCGACTTCAGACGATGAGCGAACGGAAACATACCCCTCATCCGAGCGGCTCCGCCGCCCACCTTCTCCCTCAAGGGGAGAAGGAAGCCGCACAGCCTTACAGCCGCAAAATCACCGTCTCCACGATGGGCCTGCGGTCCCAGAACTGCTGGCTGGCCTTTTTAAGGGCCCGGCCGACGGCTTGTTCGATGACCATTTCGTCGTGCAGCGCCTCGCCCTTCAGCTTGGACACCGTCTGCTCGACCCGCTCGGCCAGTGCATCCAGGGCGTCACCCAGCGGACGTTCGTCGTCGCCAGGCAGCCCAATGGAGCGCACATCGATGTCGCTGACGATCTTGCCGCGCTTGTCCATGGCGAAGGACACCACCAGCACGCCGTTGGTCGAGGCGTGACGCCGTTCATGCAGGGCCTCGCCCTGTTCGGTGACCAAACGACCGCCGTCGACATACAGCCGGCCCGAGGGCACTTCATCGATGATGGCGGCGGGTCCGGGGGCCAGGCGCACCATGTCGCCGTTGCGCGGCGTCACAGTCTCGGGGATGCCGATGTCCTTGGCCAGATTGGCGTGTTCGGCCAGGTGGCGGCGCATGCCGTGGGTCGGCACGGCGATCTTCGGCCGCGCCCAGGCGTACATCTGGCGCAGTTCAGCCCGGCAGGGGTGGCCCGAGACGTGAATGCCGGGATGATCCTTTTCGGTGTAGAGGCGCACGCCCCGGTCGGTCAGCTTGTCCTGTAGACGGCCGATCGACAGTTCGTTTCCGGGGATGACCCGCGACGAGAAGATGCAGTGGTCGCCCTTGCTCAGCTTGATGTAGGGATGCGTCCCCTCGGCGACGCGCGACAGGGCCGCCCTCGCCTCGCCCTGGCTGCCGGTGCACAGATACAGGATCTCGTCGGCGGGCCAGACGCGGGCCTCCTGTTCGCTCAGGAACGGTTTGACGTCGCTCAGCATGCCGACCGACTTGGCCGCCGAGGTGATGCGGTGCATTGATCGCCCGGCCAGCGACACACGCCGTCCCGCCGCCTCGGCCGCGCGGATCACGCTGTCCATCCGCGCCACGTTGGAGGCGAAACAGCCGACCGCGATCCGGCCCTTCAGGCCGCCGATCAGTTCGCTGAGGGCGTCGCGGACGCCGCCTTCGGAACCGGCCGAGCCTTCGACGAACACATTGGTGCTGTCGCAGACCATGGCCAGAACACCTTCGTCGCCCAAGCGCGTGATGGCGTCGGAATCGGTGACCTCGCCGACGATGGGCTCATCATCGATCTTCCAGTCGCCGGTGTGCAGCACCGTGCCCAGAGGCGTCTTGATGGCCAGGCCGTTCGGCTCGGCGATGGAGTGGGTCAGAGTGATGTAGTCCACCTGGAACGGGCCCAGATCGATCGAGCCGCCCAGCGGAATCTCGATCAGGGTGACCTGATCCAGAATCCCGGCGTCGCGCAGCTTCTCGCGGATCAGGAAGGCGGTGAAGGGCGTGGCGTACAGCGGCGCCTTCATGCGCGCCCACAGCCAGCCCAGGGCGCCGATATGGTCCTCGTGCGCATGGGTCAGCACGATGCCCAGAATCTCCTCGCCTTCCAGGAAGGACGGATCGGGCACGATCACGTCCACCCCCGGCGTCGACAGGTCGCCAAAGGTGACGCCGACATCGACGACCAGCCATTTGCGATTCATCTCCGGCCCGTAGCCGTAGAGGTTGAGGTTCATCCCGATCTCGTTCGAGCCGCCCAGCGGCAGGAAAACGAGTTCGTCGTCAGTACGTTTTTTCATAGGTCCTTGAGGTGGGTGTTCCGCCGCCAGATTTCCAGCAGGCCGCGGATGGTCAGGTCCGGATCAAACCGGTCGATTGAATCTGTTGCGCCTTCAAACAGGCTGGCCACGCCGCCGGTTCCGATGACGGTCATGGGCTTGCCCCACTCGGCCTTCATGCGCGCCACCAGCCCTTCGATCAGAGCGATATAGCCCCAGAAGACGCCGGACTGCATGTTGGACACCGTGTCCTTGCCGATGACCTTGGCGGGTCTTTGAATGGCGATGCGGGGCAACATTGCGGCGGCCTCGTGCAGGGCCTGCAAGGACAGGTTTACGCCGGGGGCGATGACGCCGCCTTCGAACGCCCCGTCGGCGGCCACGACGTCGAAGGTCGTGGCCGTGCCGCTGTCGATCACGATCAGGTCGCCGGGATAGGCCAGATGCGCCCCGATGGCGTTGACCAGACGGTCCGCCCCCGCCTCGCTGGGCTTGTCGATGCGCGCGGCGATGCCCAGATCGACATTGTCCCCGATGACCAGGGGCTCCACGTTCAGATAGCGCCGCGCCAGATTGCGGAGGTTGAAGATCGACTGCGGCACCACGCTGGAGATGATGCACCCCGTCAGCTGGCCGATCTCCAGCCCCCGCATGGTCAGCAGTTGGTGCAGCCAGACCGCATATTCATCCGCCGTTCGGTTGGAATAGGTCGAGGTCCGCCACTGGGCGATCCATTCGGATCCGTCGTGGATCGCGAACAGGGTGTTGGTGTTGCCTTGCTCGATGGCCAGCAGCATCAGGCCGTCCCTCCGAAAAACACATCCCCGGCCGAGATCAGCCGCAGCGAACCGTCCGCCAGACGCAGTTTCAACGCGCCGTCGGCGGCCACGCCCTCGGCCCGGCCCTCGACCGTCTCATTCCCCAACCGCGCCACGGCGGGACCATCCAGCCCCGGCGTCCGCGCCGCCCAGGCGTCCAGTATGGGCTCGAACCCCAGGGTCTCCCAGCGCGCCTGCCAGACGGCGAAGGCTTCGGCCAGACGCTGGGCGGCGATCTCTATGGTCGGCGGCGCCGACACCTCTGCGGCCAAATGATGAACCAGAGCCGTCGCGGGCCGCTCCGTGCCCTCCGGCGCCTGGGCCAGGTTGACGCCGATGCCGACCGCCAGCCACAGACCGCCGGACGCATGCGCCCCCGACTCGACCAGAATGCCCGAGGCCTTCTGTCCGGCCAGCATCACGTCATTGGGCCATTTGATCGTCACCAGCGACGGCGGCGCCCAGGCGTCCAGCAGGTCCGCGACCGCCAGGGCGGCGATGAAGGTGATCTGGGCGGCCTCAGCCGGGGCCTTGCGCGTCACCGTCAGAAGCGTGGCGGTCAGATTGCCGCTGTCGCTCTCCCACGCCCGGCCGCGCCGTCCCCTGCCCTCGCTCTGGCGACGGGCGGATATCCATAGAGGGCCGGTCTCCCCGGCCTCGGCGCGGCGGCGGGCCTCGGCGTTGGTCGAGTCGATCTGGTCGAGCAACAGGACGGGCGCCGCGCCTGCCGTCATCCGGCGCCGAAGCCCGAGGCGGCGATGCGGCTCAGCGGGTCGATCCAGATCAGGGCCACGACAACGCCCGGGAAGGCGAAGGCCGCGCAGGCCCAGCCGACCACCTTGGTCTCGATCGACGCCTTGTCGAACGGAACCTCATCCACCGGGGCGTCGAACCACATCAGCTTGATGATCCGCAGATAGTAGAAGGCCGCCACGACCGAGGCCACCAGACCTGCCGTCGCCACCATCCAGTAGCCCGCGTCCGCAGCAGCGCCGAAGATGTAGTATTTGCTCCAGAAGCCCGAGAACGGCGGCATGCCCAGCACCGACAGGCACAGCACCGTCAGGGCGATGGCCGTCACCGGCCGGGTTTTCTTCAGGCCCGCCAGTTCGCTGATGTTGCGCACCTGTTTGCCGTTCTTGGTCAGCGACAGCAGGATGGCGAAGAAGCCCATCTGGTCGATGATGTAGAGGGTCAGGAACACCAGAAGGGCCTGCAGGCCCAGCGCCGTCCCCGCCACCAGAGCCAGCAGGGCGTAACCGATATTGGCGATGGACGAATAGGCCAGCAGCCGCTGGATGTTTTTCTGGGCCAGGCCGCCGAAGGCGCCGACCGCAAACGAGATCAGCGAGATCAGCACCAGAACCTGGGCCCATTTGTCGTGCGACCCGGCGAAGCCTTCAGTCAGCACGCGGGCGAACAGCACCATGGCCGCCACCTTGGGCGCGGTCGAGAAGAAGGCCACGACCGGCGTCGGCGCGCCTTCATAGACATCCGGCGTCCACATATGGAACGGCGCAGCCGAGACCTTGAAGGCCAGACCGCAGATCAGGAAGACCAGACCGAACACCAGTCCTACCGACGGATTGGCCACGGCGTAGGCGGCGATCTCGTCGAAGCGCATCGACCCGGCGAAACCGTAAATCAGGCTGGCGCCGTACAGCAGCAGGCCCGACGACAGGGCGCCCAGCACGAAATACTTCAGCCCCGCTTCCGACGCCTTCAGGTCGTCGCGGTGATAGGCGGCCAGTACATACAGGGCCAGAGAGTGCAGCTCGACGCCGACGTAGAGCGAGATCAAATCGCCCGACGACGCCATCATTCCCATGCCCGCCGCGGCCAGCACGATCAGGATGGGATATTCGAACTTGGCGATCTTCTGGCGGTGCATCCACCCGTCGCCCAGCACGATGGCCACGGCGCTGGCGATGAAGATCAGCGCCTTGCCATAGACCGACAGCGGGTCAGCCACATAGGCGCCGTTGAAGGCCGTGCCCAGCGGTCCGGTCAGGGTCAGGGCCGTCGCCACGCCCAGGACGGCCACGGCCAGAACGGAGATCAGGCGCGCGCTGCGCTCGCCCATGAAGGCGCCGAGCAGCAGCAGCACCAGGCCGCCGACGGCCAGCGTCGCTTCGGCGGCGGACAGGTGAAGGGCGGGGATCAAGTCTTGCATATTGGTCTCACCCGCCGATCACAGCGCGATAGGTGGCGGTCAGCGCCTCGACCGAGGCGGCGGTGTAGTTCAGCACCAGCCCCGGCTGGACGCCCAGCCAGATGGTGCCGACGATCAACGGCACGAACAGCGCCAGCTCGCGCTTGTCGATGTCCGCAATGGTCTTCAACGCCGGGTTCTTGATCTCGCCGAACATGACGTTGCGGTACAGCGTCAGGGCGTAGACAGCCGAGAAGATCACGCCCGAGGCCGCGAACAACGCCGTCCACGTCGAGGCCTGATAGGCTCCCGTCATGGTCAGGACTTCGCCCACGAAGCCCGAGGTGCCAGGCAGACCGACGTTGGCCATGGTGAACATCAGGAAGATGGCGGCGAACCACGGCATCTTCGACGTCAGACCGCCGTAGAAGGCGATTTCCCGGGTGTGCATCCGGTCATAGACCACGCCGACGCAGAGGAAGAGCGCACCCGAAATCAGGCCGTGGCTCAGCATCTGGAAGACCGCGCCCTGCACGCCGGTGTCGTTGCCCGCGAAGATGCCCATGGTCACGAAGCCCATGTGGGCGACCGACGAATAGGCGATCAGCTTCTTCATGTCCGTCTGACGGAAGGCCACCAGCGAGGTGTAGACGATGGCGATCACCGACAGCACGAAGACGAACGGCGCGAACATCTGCGACGCCTGCGGGAACATCGGCAGGTTGAACAGGATGAAGCCGTAACCGCCCAGCTTCAGCAGGATGCCGGCCAGGATGACCGAACCCGCCGTCGGCGCCTGAACGTGGGCGTCGGGCAGCCAGGTGTGGACCGGCCACATCGGCATCTTCACCGCAAACGAGGCGAAGAAGGCCAGCCACAGGATCGGCTGCACCGTCGGGCTGAAGGCGTATTCCTTCAGCGCCGGAATGCTGGTCGTGCCCGCCTCATGCGCCATCCACAGCATGGCCAGCAGCATCAGCACGCTACCCAGCAGGGTGTAGAGGAAGAACTTGTAGGCCGCGTAGATGCGGTTCTGGCCGCCCCAGATGCCGATGATCAGGAACATCGGCACCAGTGTGCCTTCGAAGAAGATGTAGAACAGGAACAGGTCCAGCGAGGTGAACACCCCTGTGACCAGCGTCTGCAGCACCAGGAAGGCGATCATATAGTCGGACACGCGGTCCGTGATCGTCTTCCAGCTGGCCAGGATGCAGATCGGCATCAGGAAGGCCGTCAGCAGCACGAACAGGACCGAAATCCCGTCAACGCCCAGGTGATAGCCCGCGCCCGCGAACCAGACGTAGTTCTCGACGAACTGATAGGCCGCGCTGGATTGATCGAACCCAGCGACCAGCACCACGGCCACCGCCAGGGCGGCCAGGGTCGTGCCCAGGGCCAGCCAGCGGGCGGCGTTGTCCGAACCGTTCTTGTTGAACAGCCGCGCCAGCAGGATCAGCCCCGCGCCGACCAGCGGCAGGAAGGTGACGACACTCAGGATGAAGGGGATCTGGGGCAAGATCAGGCTCCCCACGAGGTGATGGCGAAGGCGAGGAAGCCGACCAGACCGATCAGCATCACGAAGGCGTAGAAGTAGACATAGCCCGACTGGAACCGCGCCAGACCGCCCGCGAACTTGCGGGACAGCCAGGCCATGCCGTTGGGTCCGCCTCCGTCGATGATGCGCACGTCGCCCACCTTCCAGAACAGATCGCCCAGGGCCTTGGTCCCGCGTACGAAGACGGCGTCATACAGCTCGTCGAAATACCACTTGTTGTAGAGGAAGGCGTAGACCGCCCCTCCCCGCTCGGCCATCTGCCGCGCCGCGCCTTCCTTGACCACATACAGCCAGTAAGCCGCAAAGGTGCCGATCAGCGTCAGGATCAGCGGCGACCACTTCACCCAGGTGGGCACATTGTGGCTCTCGTGCAGGACATGGTTGGCCTCGGCCACGAAGATGGCGCCGCGCCAGAAATGCTCCTCGTGGTGGCCGATGAAGCTCGGCGCGAAGACCAGACCCGCCGCGACCGCGCCGACCGACAACAGCAGCAGCGGGATCAGCATGACCGCCGGGCTCTCATGCGGCTTCAGCGGGCCGTGGTGGCCATGGTCGTCGTGCGCGTGATCGTCGTGATCCGCGATCGGCTCCGAATGGGTCTCCAACTGGGCGTGCGAGGCGTGATCGTCATGGGCATGCTCATGCCCCTCCTCTTCCTTCCACTGCGGCTTGTTGTGGAAGGTCATGAACACCAGACGCCACGAATAATAGGCCGTCAGACCCGCCGCCGTGATGCCGACCAGGAAGGCGAAGAAGCCGAAGGCGCTATGGCCCGTCGTCGCCGCCGCATAGGCGCTCTCGATGATGGAGTCCTTGGAGTAGAAGCCGGCGAAACCGCCAACGCCAGGGATGCCCAGGCCGGTGATGGCGATGGTGCCGATGGTCATGACCGCATAGGTCACGGGCAGCAGCTTCCACAGCCCGCCCATCTTACGCATGTCCTGCTCATGGTGCATGCCCGCGATCACCGAACCGGCGCCGAGGAACAGCAGGGCCTTGAAGAAGGCGTGCGTGAACAGGTGGAACATCGCGGCCTGATAGGCTCCGACGCCCACGGCGAAGAACATGTAGCCCAGCTGCGAACAGGTCGAATAGGCGATGACCCGCTTGATGTCGTTCTGCATCATGCCGACCGTGGCCGCGAAGATGGCCGTGATCGCGCCGATGACGGCGATGACGCCCGAGGCGACCGGCGCATACTCATAGATCGGGCTCAGCAGGCAGACCATGTAGACGCCGGCGGTGACCATGGTCGCCGCGTGGATCAGGGCCGACACGGGCGTCGGGCCCTCCATGGCGTCAGGCAGCCAGGTATGCAGGAAGAACTGCGCCGACTTGCCCATGGCGCCGATGAACAACAGCACGCCCGCCAGGTCCAGCGCCGACCAGCGGTGGCCCAGGAAGTCCCAGCCGGTTCCGGCCTTGTCGGCGATCATCGGGAACAGTTCGGCGAACTGGATCGTGCCGAACATCCAGAAGACGGTCATCATGCCCAGCAGGAAGCCGAAGTCGCCGACGCGGTTGACCACGAAGGCCTTGATGGCGGCGGCCGAGGCCGTGTCCTTCTTGAACCAGAAGCCGATCAGCAGATAGGACGCTAGGCCCACGCCTTCCCAGCCGAAGAACATCTGCAGGAAGTCCGCCGCCGTCACCAGCGCCAGCATCATGAAGGTGAACAGGCTCAGATAGGCGAAGAACCGGGGCTTGTCCGGGTCCTCGGCCATATAGCCCCAGCTGTAGAGGTGAACGAGCGAGGACACCGACGTGACCACCACCAGCATGGTCGCCGACAGGGCGTCGACGCGGATCGACCAGTTCGACTGGAACTCGCCCACATGAATGAAGGGCGCCAGATGGACGGTGAAGGGCTCCAGGTCGCCCCAGGTCCAGGCGCCGAAGATCATCCACGCACAGACGCATGAGACGAACAGCAGTCCGGTCGTGATGGCCTGCGAGGCCACATTGCCGATGCGGCGGCCGAAGAAGCCGGCCACGGCGGCGCCGAACAGGGGGGCGAAAACGCCCAGGATGGCGAGAGTCTGCGGGTTCACGATCAGCCCTTCATGACCGAGGCGTCGTCAACCGCGATATCGCCGCGGTTGCGGAAGAAGGTCACCAGAATGGCCAGTCCGATGGCGGCCTCGGCGGCGGCCACGGTCAGCACGAACATGGCCATGATCTGCCCGGAAATGTCGTGCAGATAGGCCGAGAAGGCGACGAAGTTGATGTTCACGGCCAGCAGGATCAGCTCGACCGACATCAGGATGATGATGACGTTCTTGCGGTTCACGAAGATGCCGAACACGCCAATTGTGAACAGGATGGCGGCCACCGCCAGATAGTGGTGCAGGGAAACGGCCATCAGATCAGATCCTCGGGTTTGACGCCTGCGCCGGTGGTCACGGATTTGATTTCCATGGCCGTTTTGGCGTCGCGGGCGACCTGGGCGTTGATGTCCTGACGCTTGACGCCGGGGCGGTGGCGCAGGGTCAGGATGATGGCCCCGATCATGGCGATCAGCAGCACGATCCCCGCCGCCTGGAAGATGTAGACATAGTCGGTGTAGAGCACCCGGCCGATGGCCTCGACATTGGACTGCTCCGCCGTCGCGGCCAGAGGTCCGGTCGAATCCGCCGCCGCACCGCCGTTGGCCACCACGACGGAGATGACAATCATCTCGGCCAGCAGCACCACGGCCACGATCCCCGCCAGCGGCAGGTAGCGCGCATAGCCTTCACGCAGCTTCACGAAGTCGACGTCCAGCATCATGACGACGAACAGGAACAGCACCGCCACGGCGCCGACGTAGACGACGACCAGCAGCATGGCCAGGAACTCGGCGCCCAGCAGCACGAACAGTCCCGCCGCCGAAAAGAACGACAGGATCAGCCACAGCACGCTGTGGACGGGGTTCCTTGCGGTGACGACCAGCAGGCCGCTCACCGTGACCACCGCCGCCAGCAGATAAAAGGCAATGCCTTGCAACATCGGAGGCCTCAGCCCCTTTCGACTATGGCGGCGATCCCGATTGGAATCGCGGCCCGTTTAAGCGTTTGCGCCCTTACCGGTAAGGCGCGTCGAGTTCCAGATTCTTCGCGATCAGCCGTTCCCAGCGGTCGCCGTTGTCGAGCAGTCGGGCCTTGTCATACAGCAGCTCTTCGCGCGTCTCGGTGGCGAACTCGCTGTTCGGTCCCTCGACGATGGCGTCCACCGGGCAGGCCTCCTGGCACAGGCCGCAGTAGATGCATTTGACCATATCGATGTCATAGCGGGTCGTGCGGCGGCTGCCGTCGGCGCGCGGCTCGGACTCGATGGTGATGGCCTGTGCCGGGCAGATGGCTTCGCACAGCTTGCAGGCGATGCAGCGTTCCTCGCCGTTCGCATAGCGGCGCAGGGCGTGCTCACCGCGGAAGCGCGGCGACTGCGGGTTGCGCTCGAACGGATAGTTCACCGTCATCTTGGGCTTGGCCATGTACTTCAGCGACAGAGCCACCGCCGGGATCATGTCCAGCAGCATGGCGCCCTTGGCCGCTTGAACGATACGATTGAACATCAGGCTGCGCCTCCGGCACGCGGGCATTCACGAGCATGACGCTCGCTGGTCTTGTCCATGGTTTCACAGCGACGCAGGCGCTCGGCCTGTTCGCGTTCGATGCGTTCCTGGCGTTGCTGCCACTGATAGGCCGACACGGGGTCGGGTTCATAGGGCTGGCTGGCGCAAGCGGCCAATGCGGCGGCGGCGACGAGGATGGCGGTCACACGGATCATCGGCCCCGCCTCACCACGCGATCGCAGCCTTCCGGCTGGTCGTCGCGCTCGCTGCGGTCCGACCGGCAGGCCGGGTGGTTGCGGTCCGTCCGGTCGCGCGTGCGCTCGGCCCGCTCCATCCGGCCCATGGGGGTGCTCGCTTCCGGCTGGATCGGCCGGAAGACAGTCTGGCACCCGCCGACGGACAGCGCCGTCAGCATCAGGGCGGTGGAAAGGGCCAGGGCGCGGATCATTCACCCCATCCGTACACGCGCGAGGCGACGCGCCAGCCGGCCACGAAGACCACACAGACCAGCGACGTCGGCAGGAAGACCTTCCAGCCCAGACGCATCAGCTGATCGTAGCGGTAGCGGGGCACGAAGGCCTTCACCAGCGCGATCATGAAGAAGGCGACCACGATCTTGAACAGGAAGGTGACCAGATAGATCCCCTGCTCCAGCCAGCCCGGCAGGCTGTCCAGCCAGGCCTGCGGCACGCCGGGGTTCCAGCCGCCGAAGAACAGCAGGCTGATCATGGCGCACATGAAGACGATGTTGGCGTATTCGCCGATCATGAACAGCAGATAGGGCGTCGAGGAGTATTCGACCTGATAGCCGGCCACCAGTTCCGACTCCGCCTCGGGCAGGTCGAACGGCGGGCGGTTGGTTTCGGCCAGCGCTGAAACGAAAAAGATCACGGCCATGGGCAGCAGGGCGATGATCGTCGGCCAGGTCCCGGCGCCGCCGCCGAAGACGTGCCAGTTCCAGAACATGCCCTGTTGCTGGGTGACGATCGAGGTCAGGTTCATCGTCCCGGCCAGCAGGATCACCGTGATGATCACCAGACCGATAGACACCTCATAGGACACCATCTGCGCCGCCGACCGCAGCGAGCCCAGGAACGGATACTTCGAGTTCGAAGCCCAGCCGCCCATGATGATGCCGTAGACGCCCAGCGAACTGATCGCGAGGATGTACAGAATGCCGACGTTCAGGTCCGACACGACCCAGCCCGGCGCGAACGGAATGGCCGCCCAGGCGATGAAGGCCAGAATGAAGGTCAGCAGCGGCGCCAGCAGGAAGACGACCTTGTCCGCCCCCGCCGGCACGACGATCTCCTTCAGCACGAATTTGAAGAAGTCGGCGAACGACTGCAGCAGGCCGAACGGGCCCACGACATTGGGGCCCTTGCGCATCTGCACGCTGGCCCAGACCTTGCGGTCCATCAGCAGCAGGAAGGCCAGCGAGATCAGGATGCCGACGACGACAAGCAGGATTCCGCCTGCGGTCGCCAGCGTCCAGCCGAGAGGAGTGGTCCAGAAGTTCATCGGGCCTTACTCCGCCGCCATCGCGACCGGGGCGATCCGCAAGGCGGACAGCTCGGCCATGGTCACGCTGGCGCGCGTGATCGGGTTGTTGAGATAGGGGTCGCGCACAGCCGAAACGAAGGCTGCATCGCCCAGATCGCCCTTGGCGCCCAAGGCCGCGACATCGAACGCCGCCAAAGCCGGCGCCGAGCCGATGCGGCCGAACGTCGGATGATCCGCCATCAGCTTGTCGCGCAGGGCGTCCAGCGTGTCGTAAGGCAGGGTCTTGTCGACCAGGGCCGACAGGGCGCGCAGCACGGCCCAGTCTTCCTTGGCCTGTCCCTTGGGGAAGACGACCCGTTCGGCCAACTGCACCCGGCCCTCGGTGTTCACATACAGGCCCGACTTCTCGGTGTAGGCCGCACCCGGCAGGATGACGTCGGCGCCGTGAGCGCCGCGATCGCCGTGGCTTCCCAGATAGACGCGGAAGGCGTCCGAACCGGTCGGGTCCACCTCGTCGGCGCCCAGCAGGAACAGCACGTCCAGCGCGCCCGGCTTGACCATTTGGCCCGCCGTCAGCCCGCCTTCAGCAGGCACAAAGCCCATGTCCAGACCGCCCACGCGCGCCGCGGCGCTGTGCAGGACGTTGAAGCCGTTCCACGTCTCCGTGACCACGCCGACCTTCTTGGCCAGCGCGCCCAGGGCGTTCAGCACAGCCGCACCATGCTCGCCCGAAATCGCGCCAGCCCCGACGATGATCGCCGGGCGCTCGGCCTTGGTCAGGAAGTCGACCGCCGCCTTGGGAAGCTTGCCGACCGTCTTCGATCCGGCGCCCAGGTGGTTGTAGCTGTAGGTCAGGTCGGCGGCCTCGCCGATCAGGCCGACCTCCGTCCCACCGGCCAGCCAGGCCTTGCGGATGCGGGCGTTCAGCAACGGCGCCTCGACGCGCGGGTTGGAGCCCACGATCAGAATGGCGTCAGCGTTTTCAACGCCTTGCAGGCCGCTGTTGAACAGCCATCCCTGACGCGCGCCATAGCCCAGCGCGGTTCCGTCCTGGCGGCAGTCGGTGTTGGCCGAACCGAGTGCGCGGAACAGGTCCAGCGCCGCCTTCATCGATTCCGCGTCCTGCAGGTCGCCCGCGATCACGCCGATGCGGTCTGCGGGGGCCGCCTTCAGCTTGTCGGCCACGACGCCCAGCGCCTCTTCCCAGGAGGCGGCGCGCAGCTTGCCGTTGTCGCGCACATAGGGGCGGTCCAGACGCTGGCGCTGCAAACCGTCGACGGCGTAGCGGCTGATGTCCGACAGCCACTCCTCGTTGACGCCCTCATTGACGCGCGGCAGCACCCGCATGACCTCGGCCCCCTTGGCGTCGGCGCGGATGTTCGATCCCAGGGCGTCCATGACGTCGATGGTCTCGGTCTTCTTCAGTTCCCACGGACGATAGTGGAACTGCCACGGACGGTGCGTCAGGGCGCCGACGGGGCACAGGTCGTTGACGTTGCCCGACAGCTCGCTGTCGATGTTCTTTTCCAGATAGGTGGTGATCTCGGCGCTCTCGCCGCGCGAGATCATGCCGATGTCCGGCACGCCCGCCACTTCGGTGATGAAGCGGACGCAGCGCGTGCACTGGATGCAGCGGGTCATATAGGTCTTGACCGTCGGACCCATGTTCTTTTCTTCGACCGCGCGCTTGTTCTCGGCGTAGCGAGAGCCGTCGCGGCCATAGCCCATGGCCTGGTCCTGCAGGTCGCACTCGCCGCCCTGGTCGCAGATCGGGCAGTCCAGCGGGTGGTTGATGAGCAGGAACTCCATCACCCCTTCGCGGGCCTTCTTGACCATCGGCGTGTCGGTGAAGATTTCCTGGCCCTCGGCGGCCGGCAGAGCGCACGACGCCTGCGGCTTCGGCGGTCCGGGCTTCACCTCGACCAGGCACATGCGGCAGTTGCCGGCGATGGACAGCCGCTCGTGATAGCAGAAACGCGGAATCTCGTGCCCGGCGCGCTCGGCGACCTGCAGCACGGTCATGCCGGGCTCGAACTCGGTTTCGACGCCGTTGACTTTGGCGATAGGCATCAGCGGGCCTCACTGTCGGCGGGTTGGCCCGCCTCGGACGAAAGAGAAACGGTCTGGGTCTGGCCGTCGCGCGACAGCGACACCGAAGACTCCTTGACCGAACAGGTGAATGTGACTTGCCCGCCGTCGACGGGGGCGCGCCACGACACGGTGGAAGCTACGGCGTCGAACGTCACGGCGTCGTCGCCCTGGCCGTACAGGGTCTGCACCGCCTGGCGGCAAGCCTGTTCGCCCTCCAGCGGCGCGGACGGCGTCGCCGCGCCGCGGATGAAGGCGTCCCCCACCTCGGATGGCAGCACATACGGTTCGCGCGTGTCCGCCTGCTCGCCGCATGCGGCGAGGGTGGTCAGGCACAGAAGCATGGCGGCTGCGCGTTTCATGCGATCAGTCCTGCGACCATTCGATGGTGGAGATGACGCCCGGCTGGGGCCCGTCGACCGTCACGATCCGCAGCACGCGGCCGCCGGGGCTGCGCCACAGCGTCAGGCATTCGCCCATCCCGGTTCCGGCGCAGTCCTCGACCTCGGCCAAAACGTCTTCCGCCGACGGACAGGCGCCCGACAGTTCGCGCTCCTGCTCCATCTCGGCCACGCAGACGCGGCGGCCTTCGGTGGTTTCGTTGGCCGAGCTGTAACCCTGCGCCAGAAGCACCTTGCGGGCCTCCCAATAGGAGCCGGTCAGCTGCGGCAAGGCCTCCTGCGCCGCCGCAGGCGCAGCGGCGGTCTCAGTCACAGGCGTCGCCGAAGCCGCAATCGCAGCGTCCGTCTTGCCCTCAGCCGAGGGTTCAGCCGGGGAACAGGCCGCCACACCGATCAGCGCCGTCGTCGTCAGCAGAAGAATGAAGGACCGCATCGCCCTACTCCGCCGCGATCGCATGGCCGGCGAAGTTCGCACGGCGGCTGCGGTAGGTTTGGATGCGCTCTTCGATCTCGTGGCGGAAGTGCCGGATCAGGCCCTGCACCGGCCAGGCGGCGGCGTCGCCCAGCGCGCAGATGGTGTGGCCCTCGATCTGGGTCGAGACTTCCAGCAGCATGTCGATCTCGGACGGATCGGCTTCACCGACGGCCATCCGCTCCAGCACGCGCCACATCCAGCCGGTGCCTTCGCGGCACGGCGTGCACTGGCCGCAGCTCTCATGCTTGAAGAAGTAGCTGATGCGGGCGATCGCCTTCACGATGTCGGTGGACTCGTCCATCACGGTCACGCCCGCCGTGCCCAGCGACGAACGCAGCTCGCGCATGGAGTCGAAGTCCATCAGGGCGACTTCCGCCTGATCGCGCGTGATGACCGGGCAGGATGCGCCGCCCGGGATGATGGCTTTCAGATTGCCCCAGCCGCCGCGAACGCCGCCGCCGTGATCTTCGATCAGCTGGCGCAGCGGGATCGACATGGCTTCTTCGACCACGCACGGCGTGTTGATGTGACCCGACAGGGACATCAACTTGGTGCCCGTGTTGTTCGGACGGCCGAAGCCGGCGAACCAGTCCGCGCCGCGACGCAGGATGGTGCCGACAACCGCAATCGATTCCACGTTGTTCACGGTCGTCGGGCAGCCATAGAGGCCAGCGCCAGCCGGGAACGGCGGCTTCAGGCGCGGTTGGCCCTTCTTGCCTTCCAGCGATTCCAGCAACGCCGTCTCTTCGCCGCAGATATAGGCCCCGGCGCCGTGGTGGATGTAGACGTGGAAGTCCCAGCCGTGGACGTTGTCAGCGCCGATCAGCCTGGCCTCATAGGCCTGCTTGACCGCCGCTTCCATGCGCTCGCGTTCGAGAATGTATTCCCCGCGCAGGTAGATGTAGCAGGCGTGGGCCTTCATGGCGAAGGAGGCGATCAGCGCGCCTTCGATCAGCAGGTGCGGATCATGACGCATGATCTCGCGGTCTTTGCAGGTCGCGGGCTCGGACTCGTCGGCGTTGATGACCAGGTAGTGAGGGCGATCCTTCACTTCCTTGGGCATGAAGGACCACTTCAGGCCGGTCGAGAAACCGGCGCCGCCGCGTCCGCGCAGGCCCGAGTTCTTGACGTTGGTGATGATCCACTCGCCGCCAAGGTCCAGCATGTCCTTGGTGGCGTTCCACGCGCCGCGCGTCTTCGCACCCTCCAGGCCCCAGTCATGGAAGCCGTAGAGGTTGGTGAAGATGCGATCCTTGTCTTCCAGGATTCCGACCATATCCCTCAGAGTCCTTCCATCAGACGGCGCCGGTTGTAGCGCGTCCGCATATAGATGGCGGCGATGAGCAGCACCCAGCCGCCCGCCAGCATGGCGTAGGCGATGACGTTGGCGTCGTTGTTCAGGCCCATGACGCCCTGACGCACCGCCAGGATCAACGCCGCAGCGGCGACGATCAGGACCAGCCCGGTCAGCCGCAGCGGCCGCCCAACCTGACGCAGTTCCTTGCGATAGGCCGCCCTGCCCTCGTCCGTATTCAGGTCAGGCAGGCTCATGCGACGGCCCCGCCCTTGGCGCCGAACAGCCAGCCCGCACCCAAGCCTGCGCCCAGCATCGGAACGACCGCCCACATCGACGCGGACCACCAGCCCATCGATACCGCCGCCGAATTGGCCATGATGGCCGCGAACACAGCCCCGTACGCCGCCCAGCGGTTCAGTTTTCTTCCGAGCAGTTGCCTCATGCCGGGGCCTTCGCCGGCTCGCTGTTGGGCAGCTTCTTGATCGGCTTGGCGGCCGAGCCGTCGTACAGTTTGGGATCGGTCAGGGTCTGGGCCCCGCCTTCGGGCTCCGAGCTGTGACGACCGACGCGCGATCCCGGCTTGGGCGTCTTGCCCGCCGCGAAATCGTCGATGATCTGGGTCATCGTCTCGGCGGTCAGGTCTTCGAAATAATAGTCGTTGATCTGGGCCATCGGCGCGTTGGAGCAGGCGCCCAGGCATTCGACTTCCTGCCAGGTGAAACGACCATCCGCGGACAGGGTGTCCTTGGGGCCGATCTTCGACTTGCACACGGCCATCAGCTCGCCCGCGCCGCGCAGCATGCAGGGCGTGGTGCCGCAGACCTGGATCAGGGCGCTGGTCCCCACCGGCTCCAGCATGAACTGGGTGTAGAAGGTGGCCACCTCCAGCACGCGGATGTTGGCCATGCCCAGCAGGTCGGCGACGGCGCGGATGGCGGGTTCAGAAACCCAGCCTTCCTGCTTCTGCACCAGCCACAGCACCGGGATCACCGCCGATTGACGACGATCCACGGGGTATTTGGCGATCCACCACTCAGCCTTGGCCTTGGTCGCCTTGGAGAAGGCGAAGCTGTCAGGCTGAACTTGGGCGAGACGACGAACGGACATCAGACTTCCAACTCCGAGGCGACGATCCCTTCGCCCATCATCTTCTTGCGCAGGGTCAGGATCTTGTGCTGGCCCTGACGGGTCAGCAGCACATTGTGCTGATAGGTTTCGCCGCTCATGTCGGTGGCCGAATAGGCCACGACCGACCAGCCCTGCCGCACCAGCTCGGTCAGAGGTTTGTTGCTCACCTGTCCACCTCGCCGAACACGATGTCGAGCGAGCCCAGGATGGCCGAAACGTCGGCCAGCATGTGGCCGCGGTTCATCCAGTCCATCGCCTGCAGGTGGCGGAAGCCCGGCGCCGACAGCTTGACCCGGTAGGGTTTGTTGGTGCCGTCCGAGACCAGATAGACGCCGAATTCGCCCTTGGGCGCTTCAACGGCGGCGTAGACCTCGCCCTCCGGCGTGCGGAAGCCTTCGGTGTAGAGTTTGAAGTGATGGATCAACGCTTCCATCGACCGCTTCATCTCGCCGCGACGCGGCGGCGTGACCTTGTTGTCTTCGCTCATGACCGGCTCGCCGGGGCAGTTGCGCAGCTTGTGGATGCACTGCTCCATGATCCGCACCGACTGCTTCATCTCTTCGATGCGGCACAGGTAACGGTCCCAGCAGTCGCCATTCTTGCCGACGGGAACGTCGAACTCCAGATCGGCGTAGCACTCGTAGGGCTGCGACTTGCGCAGATCCCAGGCGATGTCAGAGCCGCGCAGCATGACGCCGGTGAAGCCCCAGGCCAGCGCCTCTTCCTTGGACACCACGCCGATGTCGACGTTGCGCTGTTTGAAGATGCGGTTCTCGGTGACCAGGCTCTCGATGTCCGCCAGCTTGGCCGGGAACTCCTGGCACCAGCGGCCGATGTCGTCGACCAGCGCCATCGGCAGGTCCTGATGAACGCCGCCGGGACGGAAATAGTTGGCGTGCAGGCGCGCGCCGCAGGCCCGTTCATAGAAGACCATCAGCTTCTCACGCTCTTCATGGCCCCACAGCGGCGGGGTCAGGGCGCCCACGTCCATGGCCTGCATGGTCGTGTTCAGAAGGTGGTTCAGGATGCGGCCGATTTCCGAATACAGCACGCGGATCAGTTGCGCCCGGTAAGGCACTTCGACGCCCAGCAGGCGTTCGACCGCCAGACAGAAGGCGTGCTCCTGGTTCATCGGCGAGACGTAATCCAGCCGGTCCAGATAGGGCACGTTCTGCAGATAGGTGCGCGCCTCCATCAGCTTTTCGGTGCCGCGATGCAGCAGGCCGATGTGCGGATCGACGCGCGTCACCAGCTCTCCGTCCAACTCCAGCACCAGACGCAGCACGCCGTGCGCAGCCGGATGCTGAGGGCCGAAGTTGATCGTGAACTTGCGGTCTTCCATGGCGCGCGCATGCGCGGTCATGCCGTCCTCGTAATCCTCGAAAGGATCGACCGGCGCTTCGACCGGGGCGGGAATGTTGTTTCCGTCGGCCATCACGCCTTGCTCCCGGCCTTTTCGTCGCCCGGCAGGATTGTCGGCGCGTATTCAGCGCCTTCCCAGGGGGACAGGAAGTCGAACTGGCGGAATTCCTGGGTCAGTTTGACGGGCTCATAGACCACCCGCTTCTGCGCCTCGTCGTAACGGACCTCGACATAGCCCGTCATGGGGAAGTCCTTGCGCAGCGGATGCCCCTGGAAGCCATAGTCCGTCAGGATGCGGCGCATGTCGGGATGGCCCGAGAAGATCATGCCCACCAGGTCGAACGCCTCGCGCTCGAACCAGCCCGCCGATGGATAGACCGACGTCACGCTGGGCACCGGCTTGACCTCGTCGGTCGCCACCTTGACGCGCACCCGCACGTTCCGGCTCAGCGACAGCAGGTGATAGACCACCTCGAACCGCTCGACCCGATCAGGATAGTCGGCGCCGCAGACGTCGATCAGCTGCTGGAAGCCGAACCGGTCGCGCAGGGCCGTCATCACGTCGACGATCCGCTCGCGCTCGGCGATCAGCGTCAGCTCGCCATAGGCCAGCTGGGCCTGAACGCCCAGTTCGCCGACCATCTCGGCACCCAGCGGCGTCAGGGCCGTTTCGGACACGGCGATGTCGGCCGCAGCGGCTGAAATCGGAACGCTCATCGCTCGATGGTCCCCGTGCGGCGGATCTTCTTCTGCAGCTGCAGCAGCCCGTACAGCAGCGCCTCCGCCGTCGGCGGACAGCCGGGCACATAGACGTCGACCGGAACGACCCGGTCGCAACCGCGCACGACGCTGTAGCTGTAGTGGTAATACCCGCCGCCGTTGGCGCAGCTGCCCATGGACACGACATAGCGCGGGTCCGGCATCTGGTCGTAGACCTTGCGCAGGGCCGGAGCCATCTTGTTGGTCAGGGTGCCGGCGACGATCATCAGGTCCGACTGTCGCGGCGAACCGCGCGGCGCCATGCCGAACCGCTCCAGGTCAAAGCGCGGCATCGACAGGTGGATCATCTCGACGGCGCAGCAGGCCAAACCGAATGACATCCACATCAGCGAACCCGTGCGGGCCCAGTTGATGACATCGTCCAGCGAGGTGGTGACAAAGCCACGCTCGCCCAGTTCGGTGTTCACGGCCTCAAAGAACTTGTCGTGCACGGCGGGGTCATAGCCCTCGACCATGCTGCGGCCGCCCTGGCCGAAAGCGACCGGAGACGATGCATGCGGGCCCACAGGCGATGCGCCTTGGTTGCCCACGCCGATCAGCGGGCTTGTGGGGGTGACTACTGCCATTCCAGAGCGCCCTTCTTCCATTCGTAGATGAAGCCGACGGTCAGCACGCCCAGGAAGACCATCATCGACCAGAAGGCGAACACCATAGCCCCTTGCGACAGGTCGAACATCGACACCGCCCAGGGGAAGAGGAAGGCGATCTCAAGGTCGAAGATGATGAACAGGATCGACACCAGATAGAAGCGCACGTCGAACTTCATGCGCGCATCGTCGAAGGCGTTGAAGCCGCACTCATAGGCCGACAGCTTTTCAGAGTCGGGGTTCTTCGGCGCCAGAACCCAGGCGGCGAGCATGAAGCCCAGACCCAGAACGGCGGCGATGCCGAGGAAAATCACGATCGGCAGATATTCAAGAAGGAATTCATTCATCCGGCAGGACCTCGTCCGCCACAGTGGGAGGGGCGGATTCGGCGCTTTCTAGACCCAACCTCGCCGGGGTTCAAACCCATGCGGCAAAAGGATTTTCTTGAGAATGGTTCGCAAGCTCGGTGTCGTAGATGTCGCACCCCCAGCGCTTGTCATGAAGGCCCGCGTCATTCCCTATTGAACCCGGACAAACACTCATACTTCAGCGGAGCATTGCATGGCCTTGGGCGCACGGGTCCTGAACGGCGTGGAGCGGATCGGCAACAAGCTGCCCGATCCGGTCTTTCTCTTCCTCTGGCTGATATTGGGGCTGGTCGCCCTCAGTCTTGCGGGAGCCGGTCTCGGCTGGTCCGCCGTCAATCCGGTCACAGGCGAACTGATGCAGGCCAAGAGCCTGCTGTCGTCCGAGAATCTGGAAAAACTCATCATCGGCATGCCCAGGACGCTGGCGGACTTCCCGCCCCTGGCCATCGTCATCACCATCATCTACGGCGCATCGGTCGCCGAACGCAGCGGCCTGTTCGCCACCGCCATCCGCGGCGCCCTGCTGAATGCGCCCAAGGCCATACTGACGCCCGTGGTGGTCATCACCGGCATGGTGTCCCATCACGCCTCCGACGCCGCCTATGTGGTGGTCATTCCCCTGGCGGCCGTGATCTTCGCCGCCGCCGGCCGCCATCCGCTGGCCGGTCTCGCCGCAGGCTTCGCAGCCGTATCGGGCGGCTACGCCGGCAACCTCTTCCCCGGTTCGCAGGACGCCCTGATCCTGGGCATCACCGAACCGGCGGCGCGGCTGATCGATCCGACCTATTCGGTCAACATCGCGGGCAACTGGTTCTTCATCCTCGGCGTGGTGGCGGTCTTCACCCCCATCGTCTGGTTCCTGACCGACAAGGTCATCGAGCCGCGCCTCGGCAAATGGACGCCCGCCAAAGG
>Ga0233377_1000091_pt1 | contig 58303 bp, 46 predicted proteins | sample ElkDunMinimDraft_6_FD_191540 | JGI IMG/M metagenome (GOLD analysis project Ga0233377, IMG submission 191540) | Fecal eukaryotic communites from dung pellets of Tule Elk in California, USA - Elk Dung E36 | ecosystem: Host-associated > Mammals > Digestive system > Large intestine > Fecal | place...
GCTGCGCTACATCCCCTACAACGGCACCGCCGTCATCCCGCCCTGGCTGCACACCCCACCCACCAAACCCCGCGTCTGCCTCACCCTGGGCACCTCCGCCACCGAACGCCTCGACGGCTACTCCGTCCCCGTTCAGGACATCCTCACCCACCTCGCCGACCTCGACCTCGAAATCGTCGCCACCCTCCCCGAGAAACAGCAGGCCGAACTCCAGCACGTCCCCGACAACACCCGCCTGGTCTCCTTCGTCCCCCTGCACGCCCTCGCCCCCACCTGCTCCGCCGTGGTCAGTCACGGGGGGACCGGTACGTTCCTCACCATGGCGGGGCAGGGGGTGCCGCAGTTGATCGAGCCGTTCATGTTCGACGACGGGCTCCGGGCCGAGCGGCTGGCCGGGCTGGGGGCGGGGCTGGTGGTGCGCGGTGGCGAGGCCACCGGAGCCCGCGTGCGTGAGAATCTGCTGCGCCTGCTCGGCGACCCTTCCTACACCCACGCCGCCGCACGGCTCCGCGAGGAGATGCACGCCATGCCCACCCCCAACGCCCTCGTCCCCGAGCTGGAGAGGCTCACCGCCCAGCACCGCGGCACGGCGGGGACCGGCTGAGGTCCGCCAGGTCAGAACAGGCGCAGCGCGGAGGCGATGCCGCGGACGCTCTTGAAGGCCCGGGGGTCCATCATCTCGAACGCCACGTCGATCCCCATCTCATCGCGGATGTGACTCACCAGGACGGCGGTGTTGAGCGAGTTGAGGATTCCCCACTCCAGCAGCGGGGTGTCCTCGTCGAGCTCTCCTTGCGGGTCCCCCGACAGGAACCGCTCCCTGATGAAGGTGATCAGCTGTTCCGATATCTCCCGCTCGGACAGGTCGGTGGTGGTCATGGTGGTCGTCTCCTTCACAGTGGGCCGTACGGCGTGGTCTCCGAGCTCAGCGCGGCCCGGTCGATCTTCCCGTTACGGGTTCTGGGCAGCTCGCCCACGAGTCGGATCTCGTCGGCGATCATGTAGGGCGGCAGTCGTTCCGCGCTGTGCCGCTTGAGGCTCAGCACGCCCGGCGTTCTGCCGCGCACGGGCACCACGAACGCGTGGAGCCGCGCGTCGGCCCCCTCGCCGCCGACGATCACGGCGACGTCGGCCACCTCGGGGTGAGCGCCGAGGACGGCCTCGACCTCGCCGAGCTCCACGCGGTGGCCGCGTACCTTCACCATGTGGTCGCGGCGGCCGAGGTAGTCGAGCGATCCGTCGGCGAGCACCCGCACCATGTCGCCGGTGCGGTACGGGCCGCGCTGCGGCACGCCCCCCCAGTAGCCCCGCATCACGGTGGGCCCGTCCACGACCAGCTCGCCCTCCTCGCCGGAGCGTGCCTCCCCGCCGTCCGGCCGCATCACCCGAACCGTGTCGCCGCAGGCCGCGCGGCCGATGGGCACCGAGCGGTCGCGGGTCAGGTCATCGGGGACGACCTCGTGGAAGGTGCAGACGTTGGTCTCGGTCGGGCCGTAGAGGTTGAGCAGCCGCGCGCGGGTCCAGCCCGCCAGGGCGCGGACCCCCGCGATCGGGAAGGGCTCGCCCGCGAAGAGCAGTGCCCGCAGCGCGCCGGGCGCGGGCCTGTCGAGCAGGCCGCCGTCGCGCATCATCAGGGTGAGCGCGGACGGCACCGAGTACCAGACGCTGACGCGCTCGCGGTGCAGGAAGTCCACCATCCTGGCGGGGGCGTAGGCCAGCTCGGACGGGACGGGGCAGACCGCCGCCCCCGCCGAGAACGCCGCGTACAGGTCGAGCACCGACAGGTCGAAGGTGAAGGGCGCGTGGTTGGCGAACCGGTCGTCCGGCCGCGCGTCCAGCTCGGCGGCCGCCCAGTCCACGAAGGCGCGGGCGGCGCGGTGGCTGACGCACACCCCCTTGGGGTTTCCGGTCGAGCCGGAGGTGTAGAGCACGTACGCCAGGTCGCCGTCCTCGACCGGATGGTCGACGGGCCGCACCCGGCCGCCGGGCTTGTCCCGGTGCTCGTCGAGGTCCACGGCGCGCACGTCCGCCTCCAGGTCCTTGACGAGTCGCCGCACCCGGTCGCCGGTGCCGCAGACGGCCCGGGGACGGCAGTCGCGGACCATGGCGGCGACCCGGGCCGCCGGCGTCGTCTCGACGGCCGGCACGTAGGCGGCGCCCAGGCGCAGCACGGCCTGCATCGCCACGACGGTGATCGGTGACTTCTCCGCCCAGATCACGACGCGGTCGCCGGGCCGCACGCCCTCGCGCGACAGCGCGTGCGCCAGGGCGTCGGCCCGGTGGTCGAGCTCGGCGTAGCTCATCTCGCCCACCGGGCCCGCGATGGCCAGGTTGTCGGGGAAACGGGAGGCGCTGTCGATGAGAAGCCGATGCAGGCTCACAGTCCGAGCCCTCTCGCGACGAGTTCCCGCTGTATCTCCGTCGTACCGGAGAAGATCGTGCTCGGCACCGCGTCGCGCAGCTGCCGCTCGACGCCCGCGGCGCCGAGGTAGCCGGTGGCGCCGAATATCTGGATCGCGTCGAGACTGCTCGCCACGGCCGCCTCCGAGACGGCGATCTTCGACAGCGCCGCCGAGGTGGCGGCGTCGGGGTCTCCTGCGTCCAGCGCCCAGCACGCCCGGTAGAGCAGGAGCCTGGCTCCCTCCAGCCGCTGCTTCATCGTCACCAGCCGGTGCGAGACCGCCTGGAAGTCGCCCAGCGCGCGGCCGAACTGGCGCCGCGCACGGGCGTGCCGCACCGCCCGCCGCAGCTGCTCCTCCATCATCCCGAGGTAGACGGCGGGCAGGCAGGCCCGTTCCCACGCCATCGAGCCCTGGAAGACGGTGCTTCCCCCGCCTTCGGGGCCGAGCCTGAACCTGGCGGGGACCCGGCATCCGGAGAACTCCACCCGCCCCGCCGGGCAGCTGTCGAGGCCCATCTTCGCCATCGGCTCGCTCACCCCGACTCCCGGGAGGTCACGGGGCACCGCGAAGGCGCTGATGCCGAGGAAGCCGAGGGCGGGATCGGTGACGGCGTACGTGACGAGGACGTCGGCCATCGGAGCGTTGCTGGCGAAGGACTTCACACCGTCGAGCACGTAGCAGTCGCCGTCGCGCCGGGCGGTGGTGGCGAGCCTGCTCACGTCGGATCCGGCCTCGTCCTCGGTCATCGCGTTGGCCGCGATCAGCTCTCCCGAGGCGAGGCCGGGGAGCAACTCCGCGAGCACCTCCTCGCCGGCGTTGTCGCGGATCGCGACACAGCAGGCCAGCAGGTGCGCCGATACCGCGAAGGCGAGGCCGGTGTCGCCGCACCCCTCCGAGAGGGCCTCCAGGCACAATGCGGTGTCCAGGGCGCCGAGGCCGCCGCCGCCGTGTTCCTCGGGCAGGCACAGACCGGTGGCGCCCAGTTCGGCGGCGGCGCGCCAGCGCTCGCGGGTGAACGGCGCGGACGGTGACTCCGGCGCCTCGTGGAGGCGCTTGCGCGCGCCGTCGAACATCGCGTCGCGCCGCTCGCCGCGCGCGCCGGTGAGACCGAACTCCATGGGTCGTCCTCCCCTTCCGAGACGGCTCCCTCTAGATCCATGAGGGAGTGCTGAGGATCTTCAGGACCGCGCACGAGATGGTGATGCCGGGACCGATGCCCCCCAGGAGCACGTGGTCGCCGGGAGCGAGCTGTCCGGTCGACAGCAGGTGGTCCAGGGAGACGAGGTGGTCGCTCGCGCCGAGGTGGCCGACGGTCCTGGCGTAGTCCCAGGTGGACTTCGACATGGGCATGCGCAGCACCGCCATCCAGCGGTGCTCGACGGCCTCGGGGGAGAGGCTGGTGAACACGGTGCGGGTGAGGTCGTTCGCCGTGATGCCGGCCTCGGACAGGGTGCGGCCCAGGACCCGCATCATCCGCTGCTGCACGATGACCCAGGCGAGTGCCAGGTCGCTGTCGGTGGAGCACATGCGGCCGAACTCCTCGGCACGCGCGCTGAAGTCGACGGCCTCACCGGTGGTGGCGCTCGGAGGGAAGAGGGTCGTGCCGGCGCGGTGCAGTTCCTCGGCCTCGGGGACGGAGATCGAGCTCACCGAGAGCAGCTGGGCGAAGCCGGTCTCGTGGCTGAGCACCACGGCGCTTCCCGCGTCGCCGAGCACGAAGTCGGGGCCCGAGCACCACCGGTCCATCCGGGCGGTGCCGAAGTTGTCGGCCGTGACGATCAGCGCGTCGCGTCGGCGCGGATCGCCCGCCATGAATCCCCCGGCCAGCTCCAGGGAGCTGAGCACGCCGTTGCACCCCTGACGCACCTCAAGGGCGAGCAGGTCGCCGCCGACGAGATGGTGCTGCAGGTAGTACTGCGGCGACCATCCGTCGGGGCCCTGGTGCCAGACATCGGCGTACAGCAGCAGTCCGAGGTCTCCGGCGCCGGTCCCGCCGCGTCCCATCGCCTCCCGCGCCGCCCGTAGCGCCATCTCGGGAGCGGGGATGTCACCGGCGACCGCCGCCCCCAGCATGTCGTGGACCTTGGCGTGCTCGGCGGTGCACAGCCCTTCGGCGACCGCCGACTCCACACTTACCGTCGGGGGGACGAACGTGCCGATCCCTCTGACGAAGATCTCCGGTGTGCGCAATGGCGTACCTTTCTGCTCGCCCGCCGGGTCACGCCGGCCGGCGCGAGGGGCCGGTGGGCCGGGGCTCCGGTGACCCGTCCCGCAGCTGGGAGGTCGCCTCCAGATAGCGGTCGATCACGGTCTTGTGGTAGTCGGGACCGAAGTCCATCTCCTTCACCGCGGGCACCAGCCTCCGTAGCTTCTCCACGGATATGTGGTGGGACGTGCCCTCGTCGATGATCTGCCTGTGGGCCGTGACGCCCAGGCGCGACTCAAGATGGTCGACGATCAGCTTGATCGGCACGGACTCCCCGGTGGCGATGTTGATCACCTCCTGGGTGATCCGTTCGGCGAGGAGCATGTCGATGACCCGCACCCAGTCGGTGATGTCGATCAGGTCCCTGCGCGCGCTGCGGTACATCGTGAGGTTGTCGGAGCGGATCTGCTCGATGAGCGAGGGGATCAACCGGTTCGCCGGGACGTGGGGACCGACGACATAGCCGAGCCGCAGGATGAGGTGGCGCACCCCCGAGTCCTGGATCCGCCTCTCCAGCGCGAGCTTGTGCCATCCGTACGGGGTCACGGGCTCCACGGGCTCGTCCTCGCGGCCGCGGCAGCCGGGACCGCCGTACATGCTCATCGAGGCGGTCGAGAAAAAGACGAGGATCCGGTCCTGGCGGAGGCTCTTTACGATCGTCTCCTCGACCAGAGCGGTTTCTCGTTCGTAGTCGGAATCAGAATTCTTCCACAGAGATACACCGGCGGCGAGAATCGTCATCTCTGGGTGTGCGTCGCTGATCGGCCGCAGATGTCTCGCGAGAAAACCATTTCCGATGATCTCCATTCCCAGCACCGCTTTCCAGCTCTGGAGGTTAACGTACCGGTTCCGTTCGTCACCATATAGCGACGCGTGTAATAAGAAAGCTCCGCACTCCCGGCGGCCGGAGGGCCGTTTGTCCCGCCAGCGAGACACCTCCGGGTTCCGGAGCGGTCAATGGGAATTGCGTCTCCTTCGCCGCGCTTCGGGCCGCGTCCCGGGGGCGTTACCGGAAGGGGTCGCCGAGGGCTCCCGGGACGCGCGCCACGGGGCGTCTTCGCACCGGGTGGGGGTGCGCGGTGGCGCGTCCTCGCGCCGGGTTCCGGAGGGCGCGGCGATGCGTCTTCACGCCGGGTCACGGTCCGGCCGACACGCCCGCGCCGGGCACGGGGTCCGTGGTGACCGAGACGGCGCTCTCCTTCTTCAACGGCTCCCACCAGCTGCGATTGTCCGCGTACCAGCGGGCCGTCGCCGCCAGGCCCTCCGCGAAGGGGGTGAGCGGCCGGTAGCCCAGCTCGGTGGTGATCTTCGAGCTGTCGACGGAGTAGCGGCGGTCGTGCCCCGGGCGGTCCTCCACCTGCCTGACCATGGACCAGTCCGCTCCGGCGATGTCCAGCAGCGCCTGCGTCAGCTCCCGGTTCGTCAGCTCGGCGTTGCCCCCGATGTTGTAGATCTCGCCCGGCCGGCCCTTCCAGGCGACCAGGGCGATCCCCCGGCAGTGATCGTCGACGTGCGCCCACTCGCGCACGTGCAGGCCGTCGCCGTACAACGGCACACGCTCCCCGTCCAGGAGGTTGGTGACGAACAGCGGGATCACCTTCTCGGGGAACTGGTAGGGGCCGTAGTTGTTGGGGCAGCGGGTGATCGAGACGGGGAAGCGGTAGGTCCGGGAGAACGCCCGTGCCAGCAGGTCGGCCGCCGCCTTCGAGGCGGAGTAGGGGGAGTTGGGCTCAAGTGGGTGGCTCTCCACCCACGAGCCCGACTCGATGGACCCGTAGACCTCGTCCGTGGAGACGAGCACGAATCTCCCCACCTTCGCGCGCAGGGAGGCCTCAAGCAGCGTCTGGGTGCCCACCACGTTGGTCGCGACGAAGTCGGCGCCGCTGTCGATCGACCGGTCGACGTGGGTCTCGGCGGCGAAGTGCACGACCAGGGAGACGCCCTTCGTCACCCGCGCCATCAACGAGGCGTCGCAGATGTCCCCCTCGACGAACTCCAGCCGGGGGTCGTCGGCGACGGTGGACAGGCTCTCCATGGTTCCCGCGTAGGTCAGCTTGTCCACGATGACGACCCGGACGTCCTCGAACCCCTCGTAGGCGCCGGAGAGCGTGCGCCGGACGAAGTTCGAGCCGATGAACCCGGCACCGCCAGTGACCAAGATCCGCATTTGCCTGCACCTTTGCTGTCAGTCACGCGAGTGATCGAGCGATGTCCATGACGTACCGGCCGTATGCCGACTGCCTCATCTCGGTGCCCCGGTGGTAGCACGCCTCGGCGTCGATGAATCCCATGCGCAGGGCGATCTCCTCCAGACAGGCGACCCGCACCCCCTGGCGGCGTTCGAGGATCTGCACGTACTGGCTCGCCTCAAGCAGGGACTGGTGCGTCCCGGCGTCCAGCCAGGTGAAGCCTCGCCCCAGGGGCAGCAGCCTCGCCTTGCCCTGCTCCAGGTAGACCCGGTTGACGTCGGTGATCTCCAGCTCGCCGCGCTCGGAGGGCCGTTGCTCCCTGGCGATGTCCACGACCTGCTTGTCGTAGAAGTACAGGCCCGTGATGGCCTGGTCGGAGCGGGGGGCGCTCGGCTTCTCCTCGATGGAGACCAGCCTGCCCTCGGCGTCCAGCTCCCCGATGCCGTACCGCTCGGGGTCGCTCACCGGGTAGCCGAACATGACGCAGCCGTCCAGCTCCTCCCGGGCCCTGCGCAGCAGGTCGGGAAAGCCCGCGCCGTGAAAGAGGTTGTCTCCCAGCACCAGCGCGCAGGGATCCCCGTCGATGTGCGAGTCGCCCAGCAGGAACGCCTCCGCGATGCCCCGGGGTTCACGTTGCGGCACATAGGTGAAGTTCACGCCTACCTGCGACCCGTCGCCCAGAAGCGCGTGCAGGGACGGAAGGGTGTCCGGCGTGGAAATAATGAGGATGTCGCGTATCTGTGCCAGCATCAGCACCGCGATGGGATAGTAAATCATCGGCTTGTCGTAGATGGGAAGCAACTGCTTGGAGGTAGCGAGGGTCAGCGGATGCAAACGCGTCCCGTTTCCTCCGGCAAGGACTATGCCTTTCATCGGAGCTCCTGCGTTTTTGTCTGCGGCGGTTCCCGAGACTACTGTTCGAGCTCCTCAGGAAATCAACCCCCGCCGTCCCGCGAAATGGTATTTCCTTTTTGCGGAACAAATGTGATAGGGCTTGAGGGTGTCCCTTCGGAAAGCTGTCTCGCTGGGGCACGGCCTTCGCCGCTTCGCGTTCGCACGCCCGGAAGGACGAGTATGCGTATTCTGTTCGCAACCTACGCCGAGAAGTCGCATTTCCTGGTCATGGTTCCGCTGGCGTGGGCGCTGCAGGCCGAGGGACACGAGGTGCGGGTCGCGAGCCAGCCCGACCTGACCGACGTGATCACCCGGTCGGGGCTCACCGCGGTGCCGGTGGGCAGGGACCACAGCCTGTGGCGGGCCAACAGGGCGTTCGGCTTCTTCGACCCCCGTAAGAAGGACGAGAGGGCGATGCCCTTCTTCGACATGGCGGACGACCACCCCGAGCGGTTCACCTGGGATCACTTCAGGCGGGAATACTCCCATTTCGTCACCTGGTGGTGCCGTCTGGTCAACGAGTCCATGATCGACGGGCTGACCGATTACTGCCGCAAGTGGGAGCCCGACCTGGTCATCTGGGAGCCGGTGACCTACGCCGGGCCGATCGCGGCGAAGGCGTGTGGAGCGGTCCACGCGCGGTTCATGTGGAGCCTGGACCTGTTCGGCCGGATGCGCGGTCATTACCTGCGGGCGAAGGCGGAGCAGCCGCCGCAGGAGCGTGATGACCTGCTGCAGGCGTGGATCGCCGCGCACGGCCGCAGGTTCGGCGTGGAGTTCTCCGAGGAGATGACCACCGGTCATTTCACCATCGACTACACGCCGCCCTCCCTGGAGTTGCCGCCCGACCCGATCGCGGGACCGGAGCCGCACCGTGTCCCGGTCCGGTTCATCCCGTACAACGACCGCGCGGTGATCCCGCCCTGGCTGCGCGTCGCGCCCGAGCGGCCGCGTGTCTGCCTGACGCTGGGGACCACCTCGTCGGAGAACCTGGACGGATATCTGGTGCCGGTCCAGGAGATCCTCGACGGGCTCGCCGACCTCGACGTGGAGATCGTCGCCACCCTGCCGGAGCACCACCAGACGCAGCTGGAACGGGTGCCGGACAACGTGAGGCTGGTGGGCTTCGTCCCCCTGCACGCGCTGCTGCCGACCTGTACGGCGGTGATCGACCACGGCGGGAGCGGCACGTTCTTCACGACGCTGGCGAGCGGGATTCCCCAGCTCGTCCTGCCCAACCTGTTCGACGAGCCGATGCGGGCGCGTTACCTCGCCGCGCAGGGGGCGGGCCTGACGATTCACAGCAGCGAGGCGACCGGCGCCGGCGTGCGGCAGGCGCTCCTGCGGCTGCTCGAAGAGCCGTCCTTCGCCGAGGAGTCGCGCAGGATCCGCGACGAGATGAACGCGATGCCGACCCCCGCGGAGGTGGCGGCCGGCATCGAGGCCCTCGTCGAGACCTACCGTGCCGCCGTCCCGGCCGCCGGACGTTGAAAAGGGGAAGGGCCATGTACGAGACCGAGCTGGCGGACGTCTACGACGCGATCTACGCGGGGCGGGGCAAGGACTACAAGGCCGAGGCGGCGACCGTCGCGGAGCTGATCCGCGAACGGCTCCCCGCGGCCTCCTCACTGCTGGACGTGGCGTGCGGGACCGGGTCGCACCTGAGGTTCTTCGCCGGGCTCTTCGACCACGTCGAGGGGCTGGAGCTGTCGGCGGACATGCTGGCCGTGGCGAGGACTCGGATCCCCGGGGTCCTCGCGCACGAGGGCGACATGCGCGACTTCGCGCTCGGCCGCGTCTTCGACGCGGTCACCTGCATGTTCAGCTCCATCGCCTACATGCGAGACGAGCGGGAGCTCGCGGCGGCGATCGGGCGGATGGCGGCCCACCTGGCCCCCGGCGGGGTTCTCGTCGTCGAACCGTGGTGGTTTCCCGAGCGGTTCCTCCCCGGCTACGTGGCCGGGGACGTGGTCACCGTGGAGGGGCGCACTCTCGCCAGGGTCTCACGCACCGTGCGTGAGGGCGGCGCGAGCGTGATGGAGGTCCACTACGTGGTGGCCGACGCGGCCTCCCCCGTCCGGCACTTCACCGTCACCCACGTGAACACCCTGTTCACCCGTGAGCAGTACGAGGACGCCTTCACGCGGGCGAAACTCCGGGTGGACTACATCGAGGGCGGCCCCTCGGGGCGGGGACTGTTCGCCGGGACGCTCGGATGAGGCCCGGACCGGACGTGCAGGAAGTTCTGGATGAGGGACGGGAGCCGCTCCTTGGCGTGGGACACGCCGTAGACCTGCGCCTGCCGTACGGCGACGGTGAGGTTGGGAAGTTCCGTCTTCAGCCAGCTTCTCGCCTGCTCGGGACATTCGAAGCGCAGGCGCGGCACTCCTTCGGGCGCGGGGAGGGGCGGGATGACGGGGCAGCGTCCCGGATACAGCAGGCGCAGCGCGGTGTCCGCGGTCCGCACGTAGTGGCCGAGGAGCCGCGAGACGGCGGCCCGCCTCGTCTGGTAGGGCATCTCCGCCACGGCGCGGTCCTTGGCGTACGCGCGCAGCATGCCGTCGTGGAACCGGAGCCGGTTGTCCGGCGTGATCCGCAGCAGATGCCCGCACAGTAGGTAGTCGACGCTCTGCCTCGCCTGGGAGGCGTCGACGTCCATCGTGACGGCGGCCGTCGTCAGGTCGAACGTCGGGCCTTCGTGCAGGCTCATGAGGCGGAACATCTCCGCGGCGTCGTTGGGCAGCGTCCGGTAGGAGGAGGAGAACACCGCGCGCAGGGACGACTGTTCGTCGCACTCGATGTCCTGGCTCTCCAACAGGTCCTCGCGTTCCGGCGGCGTCTGGCCGACGCCGGTGAACCCGCCGTGAAAACGGCTCGTCATCCGCTCCGCCGCGATCCGCAGGGCGATCGGCAGGTGGTCGCCGACCTGGCAGAGCTCGTGGACGAGGGGATGCTCCGCGTACCCGTTCGCCTGCCTGATGACGTGCCTCACCAAGGTGGCCGCGTCCTCCTGCGGCATGAGGTCGAGCGTCATCCTGAGGGCGCCGTCGCGGGTGGTGAGTCCCGACAGCCTGTTCCTGCTCGTGACCAGCACCAGGCACGACGGGTCGCCGGGGAGTAGCGGACGCACCTGCTCGGCCGACCTGACGTTGTCCAGCACGATGAGGATCCGCTTTCCCGCCACCAGGCTCCGGTATCGGCTGGAGCGGACCTGGAGGTCCTCGGAGGGTTTGGGAGTGCTTCCCAGTCCGGCCAGCAGGTGGTCGAGGGCTTCGGCCGGCATCATCGGCTGGGCCGTGTTGGAGAAGCCCCGCAGGTCCAGGTGGAGCTGGCCCCCGTCGAAGCGCTCGGTCAGACCGCGGGCGAAGCGCAGCGCGAGCGCCGACTTGCCCACCCCGGGAGCGCCGCTGATCAGGATGAGTCCGGCCTCGTCCAGGCGGTCGGCCGCCGCGACGAACCCCTCCAGCCGTTCCAGCTCCTTGCGCCGGCCGGTGAATCCGGGGATGTCGCGGGGCAGTTGGGCGGGGGGCGGCGCGAACGACGGGAGGACGTTGTCGGGGGAGGAGAGCGTCACCGGGGAGTCGAGGGCCGGAGCGGGGGAGCGGAGGGTGCCGTTCAGGATCTGGTCGTGGCACCTGCGCAGCTCCTCGCCGGGCTCGATGCCCAGTTCCCTGATGAGCAGGCGCCGCACGCTGTGGAACTGCTTCAGCGCGTCCGCCCGGCGCCCGCAGCGGTAGTGGGCCACCATGAGCAGGTGGTGGAGCCGCTCCCGCATGGGATGGGTCCTGACGAGGCTGGAGAGGTCACTGATGATCTCGTTGGCGCGGTCGGCGTTCAGCAGGAGCTGCGCGCGGTCCTCGATGGCGGTGACGCGCAGCTCGTCCAGGCGGATCCGCTCGGTGTCGGCCAGAGGGCCGACCGCGCCGCCGAACGCCGGCCCGCGCCACAGGGCGAGCGCCGCGTCCAGCCTCTTCACGGCCTCGGGCCAGGGGCCGGATCGTTGAAGCTCTCGTACGTCCTCCAGGTGCTTCTCGAAGACCTGGACATCTATCTTGCGGGCGTCGAGTTGGAGCAGGTAGCCGTTGGCGTCGGCGGCCAGGAGTTCGGAGGGCGCCCTTCGTGGTCTTTTCGGCTCAAAAGTACGCCGAAGGCGAGCTATGTAGGTATAAATGCTGCTTTCGACCGTTACGGGGGGATTTGGACCCCATACCGCGTTGATTAGTTCCTGTCGGCTAAGAGTGGTTCCGGGGCGTGTGGCCAGTGCCGCGAACAGCGCTCGCTGGGTCGGAGACCCCAGGTCAAGCTCGTGATCACCCCGCGTCGCACGCACCGGCCCGAGCAGGTGCACCTCTACCAGGTCGTTCAACAACGCTCTCCCAGTCTCAGCCTGCCTAGAGACGCGATGAAAGGCCCTCCTGAGTGTGCGCTCAGGATCAAGCGGTTGGACCTAGGCATATACCCATATCTGGGGAAACGAAGGGGCGGCAAGAGAGGTTCCCCGGATGACACTATTGTTACTTGTGTCACAGAATTCACTTCAACACCACAGGTCACTCCAGTAACAGATGTCTCGCTGGCGGGACATCGTGCCATGCCAGGCGAAGAGCCGCAGGACGGGCGCGCCAGACGGGAGCGATCTCGCTCATCCCGGCGCCGCGGGGCGGGGCGGACAGGGATGGCCGCGCGGTCCGGGGCCCGGGCGCGAAAAGGCGGCCGAGAGGGCACCGGGGGACGCCGAAGATACGGGCCGAGAACGCGCGGGAAGTGGCGGGAATTATCCGGGAAAACAAGACGGGAAGTGGCCGGGAAACCACCGGCGGCCCCGCTCCTGCCGACAGGGAAAATCCGGCCGGGCCTTGTGGGACGGCACCTCCGTGTAATAGAAGATTTTTCGCCGCTCACACGTGAAAAGCGTATCCGAGGCGGTGACGAATCCACTGGTCTCGGTTACCGTCGAGCCCGGCATCGGATTCCCGAACTTCCCGGTGAGGCGCTGGTGGTCATCGACGACATTCGTTCTCCGCGAGGTGCGCCGCTCAAGAGGGTGGTCGTCACCGGTTACGGAGTCATTTCCCCGTTCGGGGTGGGCTGGGAAACCGCGTGGTCGAATCTGATCCAGGGCGGAAGCGGTATTCGCGAGCTTTCTGGAATTGACACCTCAGGGCTCCCTGTGGGCATCGGCGGCCAGGTCCTGGACTTCGACCCCGGGGTGTGGCTCCCGGCCTCGCTGGTGCGCCGCACCACGAGACCGGCGCACCTCGCCCTGGTCGCCGCCACGCTCGCGCTGAGGGACGCCAAGCTCGACGTCGACGCCGAGCTCGCGCCGAGGATCGGGGTGACGGTGGGCACGGCCTGCGGCGCGAGCGCCGCCGTCGTGGACGCCGGCGCCGCGTTCGCCGAACGCGGGTTCATGGCGCTGAGCCCGTACACCTTCACCTCCACGGGTGTCGTCACGGTCGCCTCGGAGGTGGCCCTGCACGTCGGCGCGCAGGGGCCCGCCGCCTGCACGGCGACCGCCTGCGCGACCGGGGCGACCTGTGTCGGCGAGGCGATGCGGCTGATCCGGCTCGGTGAGGCGGATGTCGTCCTGGCGGGGGGCGCCGACGACACCATCACCCCCTTCGACATCGCCGCCGCGGCCAGGGCGAGGGCGCTGTCGCGCCGTTCCGGTGACCCGCGCGCCGCCAGCAGGCCGTTCGACACCGGTCGCGACGGGTTCGTGATGAGCGCGGGCGCCGGGATCCTGGTACTGGAGAGCGAGGAACACGCCCTCGCGCGCCAGGCCCGCGTGTACGGGGAGGTGGCCGGGTACGCGGCCACCACGGACGCCCACAACCTGACCAGCCCGCATCCGGAGGGGGTGGCCGTCGAGCGGGCGGTGCGCCTCGCCCTCCGGGACGCGGGTGTCGGCCCCGCCGAGGTCGGCTACGTCAACGCGCACGGCACCGGGACCCGGATGAACGACACCGCCGAGATCAAGGTGATCCGCCGGGTGTTCGCCGAGCGGGCCACGTCCGTGCCGGTGAGTTCGACGAAGAGCATGACGGGTCACATGCTGGGGGCGGCCGGCGCCGTCGAGGCGATGATCGCGATGGAGGCCGTACGCACCGGGATCGTCCCGCCCACCATCAACTGCGACGACCCGGAGGACCCGGAGATGAACTTCGTCGCGCACCGGGCCCAGGAGCACACGGCCGACGTGGCCGTCAGCAACTCCTTCGGATTCGGCGGCCACAACGCGGTTCTGGTCCTGCGCCGCTGGCGGGACTGATCACTCTGACCGGCGTGAAAAGTCGGAAAAGCCGTCCGGTGTGACCGTGAAGGGATTTCAGAAAATGTCTACCAAGCAACAGGAAATGCTCTCGAATTTGGCCGATATCGTGGAGAGGGTCGCCGGCGTGCCCGCGGAGAGGGTATTGCCGGACAAGTCGTTCACCGACGACCTCGCACTCGATTCCCTGGCCGTCGTCGAGGTCGCCTTCTCCATGCAGGAACAGACCGGGGTGGAGATTCCGGAAGAGGATCTGGCGCGCATAAGGACGGTCCAGGACTTTCTCGACTTCGTCGAACTCTCCGCGGGGTCGAATTGACCGCGCAGCGAGTTCCGGAACACGGCGGCGTCGTGCCCGCCGATGCCGTTCCCCATGCCGTGCACGACGTCGTGCCCCATGACGTGACCTATGAGGAGCTGACCCCCGCGGAGTTGCTCGGCTCCGGCCTCGCGGCGCCGCGGATCAACGAGACTCCCTGGCTGGTCCGCTGGGACCTGCTCGGCGACGACCTCGACATCGAGAGGTTCGTCCTGGAGGCCTTCGCGGAGACCGTGGACCTGGAGACCTCGGGCAGCACCGGCCCGAGCCGGTGCTGGCGGCGGACCCGCGAGCAGATGTGGTCGGAGGCGGGCCTGCTGGCCGGCCTGATCGAACGCGACCGCCCGAGCGCCCTGCTCTCCTTCGCGCCGCCCAGGCATGTGTACGGCGCGCTCGCGAGCGTACTCGTACCGGCCAGGCTGCGCCTGCCCGCGTGGTACCGCCCGCAGTACTTCGGCGCGATGCCTCCCCCCGCGTCCCGGCGCTGGGCCGTGGTGGCCGTTCCCTGGACCTTCTCCATCCTGCGCAGGCAGATGGCCTGGGTGCGGGGAACGGAGCACCTGAGCGTGCTGCACAGCACGGCGACGCTTCCCGCGCTGGCGGAGGCCGTCGTCAAGGAGGCGGGGACGAGGCGGATGCGCATCGTGGAGGTCTTCGGCTCGACGGAGGCGGGCGGGATCGCCTCACGGGCCTGGACCCCGGACGGGCCGCCGTGGGAGCTTTTCGACGACGTCACGTTCGCCTTCCCCGGTGCAGACGACCCGGCAGGTCTCCCACCCGGGGGACGGTCCGGCGACCCGTACGAGGAGGAGGCGCCGCTGGTGGTCCGGAGCCCCCGGCTGGCCTTCCGGCCGGGCGAGGCGCCCACGGACGTCTGGCGGACCGACGACTACGTGCGGCGACTCGACGAGCGCAGGTTCCGCTTCGACGGCAGGCGCGACCGGCTCGTGAAGATCAACGGCCGCAGGATCGACCTCGACAGGCTGGAGGAGTCGGTGAGATCGGTGCTCCGCTGCGCGGATCTGGCCTTTCTCCCGGTGGAGGACGCCTTCAGCGGCGAGAACTTCGACCTGCTCGTGGTGCAGCAGGACGGCGCACCGCTGTCCGTCACGGAGGTGCGCGCGGCGGTGGGGCGGTTCGAGGCCCGGCCGCGCCAGGTGCGCCTGGTCGATCGGATCGACCGTTCCGACACCGGCAAGCTCCGGCGACTACAGCGACCTTCCCTTTCCGACGCGGGAGCAGACACGTGACAGCATTGATCGACGGACGTTCCACCGAGAGCCTGGCCTCGATCGTCAGGAGCGCACACTGGGACGCCCGGATGGAGCCGTGCGAGCACGAGGACGCCCACCGCATGCGGGCCAGCGTCGACCTGCTCGCCGAGCGTCTCTCCGGCTCGGACTCGGTGTACGGGGTCACCCACGGGTTCGGCCCCCTGGTGGCGTTCTCCGCGGCCGACTCCCCGATGGAGCAGGGCGCGGGCCTCATCGCCCACCTGGGCTCGGCCCAGGGCAGGCCGCTGGACCCCGAGGTGTGCCGCCTGATCGTCTGGCTCCGCCTCAGCAGCATGCGCAAGGGCCACTCGGCCGTCTCGCCCGACTTCTGGCAGTCCCTGGCCGACCTGTGGAACGCGGGCTTCACCCCGTCGATCCCGCGTGACGGCACGGTGAGCGCGAGCGGGGACCTGCAGCCGCTCGCCCACGCGGCGATGGCCCACGCGGGCACCGGGGAGGCGTGGGTGCGCGGCGACGGCGGCTGGGCGGTCGTGCCGGCCGCGCGGGCCCTCGCCGACATGGACGCCAAACCGGTGGAGTGGTCGGCCCGCGAGGCGCTGGCCTTCGTCAACGGGACCAGCGTGAGCCTGGCGGTGTGCATACTCAACCACCAGGCGGTGCTGAGGCTGGTCAGGGCGGTGGGGGTGCTGACGGCGAGGATCGCCGACATCCTCGGTTCCAACCCGGAGGCCTACCACGCGGGCATCGGCCGGGTCAGGGGGCAGACGGGGCAGCTGACCGTGGCCCGGTGGATCCGCGAGGACCTTCCCGTCGGCATGAAACGCGACCCGCTCCGGCCGCTCCAGGAGCCCTACAGCCTCCGGTGTGCCCCCCAGGTCCTCGGCGCGGTGCTCGACCAGCTGTACGGGGCCGAGGAGATCCTCGTCCGCGAGGCCATGGGCTGCACGGACAACCCGATCTTCTACGAGGGCGAGCTGCTGCACGGCGGCAACTTCCACGCCATGCCGGTCGGCCTGTGCTCGGACCAGATCGGCCTGTGCGTGCAGCAGGTGGCCTTCCTCGCCGAGCGGCAGCTCGCCCTGCTGTGCGATCCGGCGTACAACGGCGGGGTGCCGCCGATGCTCACCCCCCGCCCCGGGGCGGGCAGCGGGCTGGCCGGGGTGCAGCTGAGCGCCACCTCCTTCGTCTCCAGGATCAGGCAGCTCGCCTATCCCGCCTCCCTGACCGCCCTTCCGACGAACGGCGGCAACCAGGACCACGTGCCGATGGCGCTCAACGGGGCCAACTCCGTGGCCGAGGCCGTGGAGATGGCGTGGCTCGTCGTCGGTTCTCTCGCGGTCGGCGTGGCCCAGCGGGGCGCGCTCGCCGGACGGAACGAGACGGCCACCGGCCTCTGGGCCGACCTGGCCAGACTGTCCCCGCCGCTGCGGGCGGACCGGCCGCTCGCGGCCGAGGTGCGTGCCGCGAGCGGCCTGCTGCAGGAGGCCGCCGAGAAACTGCTCTCTCGCGAGGGCTGAGGTCTTTCTCGAGGAACGCCGAGGGCGACCTCGGCGAAGGAAAAATCATTCCTCCCCGGGGAGGAACGCTCATGAGAACGTGAAATGCGAAAGGTCTGGTAACGACGGTGGCCAAAGCAACACGCCGTGGATTTCTGGGAGCGATGGCCGTCGCGGGAGGGGCGGCCGCGGGGCTGGCCACCGGTGAATCGGCGGCGAATGCGACGACCGCGATCCGGGGGAGTTCCGAATGCGCACCCCCTCCGAACGCGGCGACGATAAAGCCGGACGACCCGAGATACGTGGAACTCATTACCAGGGGCTACAACTCCCGGTTCATCGCGCAGCCGGAGTCGGTCCGTGTCGTCCATTCCGCGGAGCAGGTCGTGCAGGTGGTGAACGAGGCCGTGCGCGCGGGCAAGAAGATCGTCGTGCGCAGCGGCGGTCACTGCTTCGAGAACTTCGTGGACGACCCCGCGACGTCGATCATCATCGACCTCTCGGAGATGAACGACGTCTACTTCGACCCCGCCCACAAGGCGTTCGCGATCGAGGCCGGTGCCACGCTCGGGAAGGCCTACCGCTCGCTCTACCTCGGCTGGGGCGTCACGATCCCGGCCGGTGGCTGCCCGAGCGTGGGGGCGGGAGGTCACATCGCCGGCGGCGGGTACGGTCCCCAGTCGCGCAGGCACGGGCTCGTGATCGATCACCTCCACGGGGTGGAGGTCGTCGTCGTCGACCGCTCGGGCCGGGCGCGGATCGTCGTCGCCACCCGCGAGGCCCGCGACCCCAACCGGGACCTGTGGTGGGCGCACGCCGGCGGTGGCGGCGGCAACTTCGGGATCGTCACCCGCTACCTGATGCGCTCCCCGGGCGCCCGCGGCAACGACCCCGCGACCCTGCTGCCCAAGCCGCCCGCGCAGCAACTCGTGGTCTCGGCCAGCTGGAGCTGGGAGAACATGACCGAGGAGGCGCTCACCCGGCTGGCGGACAACTACGCCCGCTGGCAACACGACAACCACGCCGACCCCGCCTTCGAGAGCATCGACAGCTCGCTGACCATGTACCACCGCTCCAACGGGAGGATCGAGCTGTTCACGGCGATGGACGGCGACGTGCCCGGCGCGGACGGCATCCTGTGGACCCTGGTGCAGACCGTCGGCGAGGGCGTCGGCATCGAGCCCACCTTCGACTACTTCAGCGTGGCGCCGTGGCTGCGGATCACCCTCTCCTACGACTCGGGAGCCGGTGCCTACGCGCTCAGGTTCAAGTCGAAGGCCGGTTACCTGAGAAAGCCCTGGACGCCGGCGCAGCTCAAGGTCGTCTACAGGTATCTGACGGAGGGTGAGGGTGACGTCGGCGCCTCGGTCTACCTGATGTCGCTCGGCGGGAAGATCAACGCCGTGGATCCCGCGGCCACGGCGAACCCGCACAGGACCGCGCCGCTCATCGGTTTCTTCGACGTCGGCTGGTGGGACCCGGCGGAGGACGACAGGTGGCTGACGTCGATCCGCGACGCCTACCGGGAGATGCACGCGGACACGGGTGGCGTTCCCGTCCCCGGCGAGGCCTACGACGGCGCGTACATCAACTATCCCGACAACGACCTCGCCGACGCCGCGCTGAACACCTCGGGAGTGCCCTGGCACAAGCTGTACTACAAGGACAACTATCCGAAGTTGCAGCAGGTCAAGGCGAAGTGGGACCCCCGGGACGTCTTCAACCACGCGTTGTCGATCCGGTTGCCCGGAGCCTCGGACGCCCTGCCCCCGCAGACCCGTCCCAGGAACGCCCGCAAGGCAGAGACCAAGAAATACCCCCGGAGGGTGTCTCCGAGGCACGCGAACAACCTGCGTTCGCTCGGCCTGCCCGACTGAGCGAAGGGCCCCACCGGTCCTTGCCTCCCGGTGGGGCCCTGCCCCGTTCCCTAAAGCGGTGTCAGGTAGATGACCCCGAGGTTGCGCCGCCGGATCGCCTCGGCGAGTTCCTCACGGGTCGGCGGGCGGTCGACGTGGACGACGAGGCCGAGCCGTTGCCGCGCCTCCTTGAGCCCGATCTTCTCGATCAGGGCCTCCATCTCGGCGGCCATGGTGTCGGGATCGTCCATCAGCTCGGCGCGCATGGGGGTGCGCACCCCCATGTCGGTCACCTCGATATCGGCGCCACCGCGTAGGTTCGCCTTCCATCGGGCCTCGGTGTAGACACACGACCTGCCGCTCTCGTCCTGCTTCATGACGGGAATCTCGTATCTTTTCCCGGTCTTTCTTCCGGTGATATGAAGCAGGATGGCACCGGCGACGGACCTTGCTTTACCCTTGCGTATCTGCTTGCGCATCAGAGGATTGAACAGGCGCATCATGAATTTCATCATGACGGGCGTTTCCTTGATGGTGACCGCGTGGAACGTGTTTTCCGGCATGACTCATTATTTCATCTTCGCGGTGATTTAAAGAGGGGGTGCGGCCGATTCCTCTTCTACGTCCTCGACCTCAAGCGCGACCGCGAGGGCGTCCTGTCGTACACGGTGGCGATCCGCTCCCTGGACGGCGCCGGTCCGAACGGGCGCGGAGTGAGGCTGCTCCCCTCCGTCGGCGTCCCGAAGGGGAAGGACCTGACGTCCTGCCGCTTCCCGCTGTTCAACACCGGCAGGGCCGCCCCGGCGCGGGGGCGGCACCCGGAAGGCGTGAGCGCCTGCCTCAAGGGGGACGTCTACCGGCTGTCGGCGAGCGTCGAGGGCCGCGGCTGGACGGCCTCGCTGCCCAACGAGCTCGCGACCGCCGACTCCGGCGGGAACACCCTGGTCACCGTGAACGCGCTGCGCGCGGCGAAGGGCGGCCACCTCGCGAAGGTGACCCTCACCGCCACCTCGCAGAGCGACCCGTCCAAGAGGGCGAAGGCGACCTGTCTCGTGCTGGGACGGTAGGAGAACCGGTCCGCGCTGTCTCAGGAATCGGAGGCCGTCAGCAGGTGCCGGGCGGCGTCGCGCGCCTCGTCGATGCTCTCGTTGAACAGCTTCTCGACCTGCCGGGCCTGTTCGCTCAGGCGTTCGAGCCCGGGGAGGTCCAGTGTGTCCTCCGTGGTCTCGGCGACCAGCGCCTCGTAGCGCGGGGTCCGTTCGGCGAGGGTCCGCAGCTGCTGGTAGGCGCGGTAGACGCGGTCGGCTTTGTGCACCTGCCTGGCGTACTCCTCCAGCGCGCGGACCCGCCTGGTCAGCGAGGTCTCGGCGGTCTCCAGGGCCTTCACGTAGGGGGCGAAGGAGTCGGCCACCTCGGGCGGGGGCTCGCCGGGTACGAGCCGGTTGTGCTCTGCCCTCATGTCCGACAGGAGAACCAGCTTTCTCGCGATCTGCCAGGTCTGCTCGGGCAGGGTCACCGCGTTGTCGATCGTGTCGAGCAGCCGCGCCCTGTTGATCTCGGAGGTGAGGATCGACTCCTCGGCGTCCTGCGCGCGGCGGAGCAGGTCGCCGCAGTCACGGTCGAGGTCCTCCGGCAGGATGAACCGATCCTTGTGCTCCATGGCCACCCGGACGCGCCGCCGCTCTCGCCGGCCCTCGGGGTCGTCGCTCAGAACGCGCAGCGTGGAGAAGACGATCAGGACGAAGGCGGCGACGAAGCCTCCCATGGGACTCAGGCCCGCCATGAGCAGCAGGAGCCCGGTGATCGCGACCAGCTTGACGGGATCGGGCCCCCTGCGCCGGGAGACCTTCCCCAGCCGGGCCGCGCGCAACGCCTGCGGGCTGGCGCGTAAGACCGAGGAGATCGGGGCCGGCAGGGCCGGATCGATCAGCGCATGCGGGGGACGTCTCCTCTGATCCACGCGACCTCCTTGTGGCGGGGAGTACAGGCGGGTCCTTCCACTGTCACCCATGAAGGGAGAAAAGGCGCACTTGCGGACACCAAATGAGGGCATTGATGATTACGGCCGCCGAGGTCGGGAATTAAGGACCCGAAGGTAAAGCGATGTATAGACTCGAAGGCGATGAACGACTTCACGCGTTGGATCGATCTTGAAGGTGCCGTCAACGTCCGGGATCTCGGCGGGCTCGCCACGGTGGACGGCGGGACCACACACTTCGGCCGGATCTACCGGTCCGACAATCTGCAGGGGCTGACCGGAAGAGACATCCGGCAACTCGTCACCGCGCTGAGACTCCGCAACGTCGTCGACCTGCGCTCGGGTCCGGAGGTGCGTCTGGAGGGGCCGGGGCCGCTCACCAAGGTGCCGGAGGTGAACATCCACCACCACACCCTGTTCGCCGAGGGCGGCGTGTACACCGACATCGAGGCCGACAAGGTGCTGCCCTGGACGGAGGAGCGGATCGAGGAGGACCTCGCCGAGCTCCGGGTGACAGGGTTCTACTACGGCTACCTCCGCGACCGTCCCGACTCGGTCCTCGCGGCCCTGCGCGCCCTCGCCCGCGACGAGGGGGCCGCCATCGTCCACTGCGCGGCGGGCAAGGACCGCACGGGCGTCGTCTGCGCCCTCGCGCTGGAGGTCGCCGGCGCCACCCGCGAGGCGATCGTCGCCGACTACGTCGCCACGGGCGACCGCCTTGAGGGCATCCTGGCGCGGCTGCGCTCAAGCACCACCTACCGCGCCGACCTCGACACCCGCCCGGCCGACGACCATCGTCCGAGGTCGGAGTACATCGAGCGGTTCCTGAGCGTCCTGGACAACCGGTTCGGCGGGCCGCTGGAGTGGCTCGCCTCCCACGGCTGGCGCGAGGGAGACTCGCGTCTCCTGCGCGCCCGCCTGCGTGACTGACGGTCAGGAGCCGGGGGTTTTCAGCACGACGACCCGGCGTTCGACGGCCGAGCGCCGGGCGGCCTCCAGCACGGTGAGAGCCTCGACGACCTCTTCGGGGGCGACCGGTGGCGGAGCGCCCCGCGTGAGACACGCCACCACGGCCCGGTAGAAGCCGGCGTAGGCGCCGGGCTCCGTGGGGACGGCACGCACGTCGCCGGAACCTCCGCCGTCCGTGCCCAGGGTGCCCCACCGCTCGGACGGCTCCTCGCCGAAACCGGGGGAGGCGGGGGTCAGCCCGGCGCGTAGCTGCTCCTCCTGCACGTCCAGGCCGTACTTCAGGTATCCGGCCCGCGCGCCCAGCACCCGGAAGCGGGGGCCCGGCAGGGGAGCGACCGAGCTCACCCACAGGTGGGAGCGGGCCCCGCCCGCGTGGGAGACGGCGATGAAAGTGTCGTCGTCGGAGTTCACCCCACCGCGGCGCACGTCGGACTCGGCGTAGACCTCGACGGCCGGACCGAGCAGTCGCAGGGCCTGGTCGACGAGGTGGCTGCCGAGGTCGTACAGCAGCCCCGCGACCTCCTCGGTCCCGCCCGTCTCGCGCCAGCCGCCCTTCGGCACCGGCCGCCAGCGTTCGAAACGCGACTCGAACCGGCGCACCTCGCCCAGCGCGCCCTCCGCGACGAGGCGTCCGACGGTGAGGAAGTCGCCGTCCCAGCGCCGGTTCTGGAACACGGTGAGCATCAGGCCGAGATCGCGCGCCAGCTCCGTCAGGCCGCGTGCCTGCGCGGCGGTCGCGGCCAGCGGCTTGTCCACCACCACGGGCAGGCCCGCCCTCAGCGCGGCCTCCGCCAGCGGGACGTGCGTACGGTTGGGGGAGGCGATCACGACCAGGTCGACGGAGTCCCACAGCTCGGCGGCGTCCCCGGTCGCCCGCGCGCCGTACTTCCGCGACACCTCGGCGGCCCGCTCCGGATCACCGGTGACCACCGCGGACAGTCTCAGACCGGGCGTCGTGGAGATCAGCGGGGCATGGAAGAACGCCCCGGCCACGCCGTACCCGACAAGGCCGACGCGCAGGTCGGTCATGGCCTGGCCAAGGAGGCGGCCGGGGGCGGGCGCCCGGTCCCGTGGCGGGTGTGCCCGGCGGGGCCGACGCGAGCGTCAGTCGCCACGCTGCTCGTCACGTTCGGCCAGGAACGCCTCGAACTGGGCGGCGAGCTCGTCGCCGGTCGGCATCTCCGAGGGCTCGGCCATCAGGCTCTCGCGCTCCGAGCCCGCCGCGAACGCGTCGTACTGCTGCTCCAGGCCGGTGATGGCGGTGGACAACTCCTGGGAGGCCTGGATCTGCTCGGCGATCTCGGCGTCGGTCTTCTCCGCGGCCTCGCGCAGGCCCTCCAGCGGGAACACCAGCCCGGTGCCCTTGGTCACCGCCTCCAGCGCGGTCACCGCGGCCGACGGGTATTCGGCCTGGGCGAGATAGTGCGGGACGTGCACGGCGTAGCCGAGGGCGTCGTGCCCCTTGGAGCCGAGCCGGAACTCGATCAGTGAGGCCACGCTGCCGGGCACCTGGACCTTGCCGAAGGCGCTGGTCTGGCCGGTGACCAGCTCGGGACGGCTGGCGTGACCGGTGACGCCCAGCGGGCGGGTGTGCGGGACGGCCATCGGGATGCCGTGCGCGGTCACCAGCTTGCCGACGTTCAGCCGGGTGACCAGCGTGTCGACGGCCGAGGTGAACAGCTCCCACTCGCGGTCGGGCTCGGGGCCGCTGAGCAGCAGGAACGGAGTCCCCGTGGTGTCGTGGACCAGGTGGAGCAAGAGCTCGGGGCTCTCCAGGGCGACCCAGCGATCGGTGTCGAAGGTCATGGTGGGCCTGCGGGAGCGGTAGTCCAGCAGGCGGTCCACGTCAAAGGTCGCCACGACCCGGTGCTCCAGCTCGTCGAGCAGGTGGAGGACGGCGAGTCTTCCGGCGCCGCCCGCGTCCACGAACCCGTCGAAGTGGTAGAGCAGCACCGGATCGGTCAGCTCAGGGACGTCTCCGCTGAGCCGGTAGAGATCCGTCGGGTCTAACACCGTTTCCACCCTTTCGTCGGTCGTCTTCTCAGCTCAACCCGCGGGAGGGTCGCTGAATTCCGCCTGCTCTCGGCGATCACACGGCACCCTACCGGGGCACAGTGGGTCACATGCAGCCTGACCCTGAGCTTGAGGAGTTCGCAACCCGTCTGTTCGACCCGGCGAGAGGGGCGAGACGGGGCGGCTCCACGCCCGCGCGGGAGCCGGGAGGCCCTGCCAGCTTCCCCGACAATAGGGGGGGAATGGGTGAAAATAGGTCAAATGATGGATCGGAAGTCACAATACGTATATGTTTCCTGACGTATAGGAAAATAGCTGCCCTTCGGCCATCCTTGGGGAGTGGGAACTACTACTACGCGTAGGTCAAACCTGTCTCTCCGCGTTCCTCCGTTACCCTGTCCCTTCCCCAGCGAGGTCAATCCCCATGTCGAGAAGGTCGACGCCGAGACCCTCGACTGGCTGGTGGAAACGGGCATCCTGGAGGATCCCGAGATCGTCGAGCGCTACCGCCAGGCGAAGTACGGCTGGCTGGGAGCCCGCACCTATCCCTATGCCGAATACCACGCGCTCCGCCTGGCGACCGACTGGTGCGCTTGGCTGTTCGCCTTCGACGACGCCTTCTGCGAGACGGGGCGCGGGGCCGGTGAGATAAGCCGCGCCCTGCCCCGGCTGTTCAGCGTCCTCGACGACCTTGAGCCCGGGCAGGAGGTCGACGGCGTCTTCACCAGGACGCTCCTGGAGATCAAAACCAGGATCTCCACGTACGGCGACGACGACCAGCTCGACCGCTGGCGCGCCGTTACCAAGGACTACCTCTTCGCCCAGGTGTGGGAGGCCGCCAACCGCGAGGCCGACGTCGTGCCGCAGGTGGACGACTACATCTTCATGCGACGGCGCACCGGCGCCATGCTCACCGTCTTCGCCCTCATCGACATCGCGAGCGGGTGCCGCCTCACCGCCGAGGAGTGGCGCCACCCCGATGTCAGGGCGATCACCGAGAGCGCCAACGACGTCGTCGTCTGGGACAACGACCTCATCTCGTACGCCAAGGAGAGCGACGGCGCCAACTCGTGCAACAACCTCGTGAGCGTGCTCGCCAGGCACCGGGGCTACTCGCGGCAGCAGGCGATGGAGGCGATCGGCGCCATGCGCAACCGGGCGATCGCCGACATGGTGGCACGGCGCCCCTCGCTGGAGGCCCTTGGCTCCGAGGCGGTGCTCGCCTACGTGCGCGGACTGGAGTTCTGGATCAGCGGCAGTGTCGACTACTCGCTGACCAGCTCCCGCTACGCGGCCGCCCGGCAGGCCGAGGCGCCCAAGCCCTCCGCCCGATGACGACTCACCCCTGAACGATCTGGTCGTCCTCGTGGTCTCCGAGCGCGAGGACGATCAGCTCCTCCAGGTTCAGCTTCCTGCCCTGGGTGAAGGCCTTCTCGTTAGCCTCCTCGCCGAGGATGCGCCTGCACTCCTTGACGCAGCGGTCGTGCTCGGAGTTGAAGAACGGGGAGCCGAGCTGCGGCATCCCGAAGGTCCGCCAGTTGGCCTGGCCGCCGCCCATCAGCCGGGCCGCGAACTCCGCCTGGCCGTCCTCCAGCGCCTGCTTGGCCACCAGCTCGATCGCGAGGCCGATCCCGAGCACGTCGTGGAAGTAACGCTTGAGCCGCAGTGCCTCGCGCGCGTTGGAGATGGCCTCGGGAGAGCGGCCCATCACCTGGTACACGCTGGCGAGCGCGTAGATGGCGTACGAGCGCAGCCACAGCTCGCCGCGCTGGGTGCAGACCGCGATGCAGTCGCGCAGCAGCACCTCGGCCTCGGCCGGCTCGTTCTGGATGAGCAGCACCATGGACAGCTCGACGATCGAGGGCAGCAGGCCGGGGTTGAGCTCGCGCCCGCTCTTGTGGAACTCGATCGCCACGCCCAGCAGCGCGCTCGCCTTCTGCAGGTCGTTCTGGAGGAACGCGGCCGTGCCGAGCATCTTGGTGGCGAGGATGACCGCGCCGGAGTCTCCGACCCTGACGGCGTCGGAGCTGCACTGCTCCGCGGCCTCGATGGCGCCGGTGATGTTTCCCTGCGCGCTGTTGATGTAGGACAGCACCCACAGCGCCTTGCACCGGTCAGGGCTCGGCAGGCGCGCCAGCTCCAGGGTCTTCTCCAGATAAAGCCTGCCCTCGCGGGCCAGCCCGCAGGCCACCCACATGAACCACAGGGAGGACAGAAGCTTCAGCCCCGCCTGCACCTCGCCGGGAGTGCGCAGGCAGTGGTCGAGCGCGACGCGGATGTTGTCGTGCTCGTGGCGCATCCTGACGTACCAGTAGACCTGGCGGGCGCCCGACCAGGCGTCCTCGCTCCGCTGGGCCAGCTGCAGGTAGTAATCGCGGTGCCTCTCCCTGATCACGCTGCTCTCGCCGAGCTTGTCCAGCCACTCCTCGCCGTACTGCCGCAGGGTGTCGATCAGCCGGTAGCGGTGCCCGGAGGGCGTGCCGTCGCTCAGCAGGATCGACTTCTCCACCAGGCTGGAGATGAGCTCCATGATGTCCTCGGAGGGGAGGTTGTCACCCGAGCAGACGTAGCGGGCGGCGTCGAGCTCGAAGTCTCCGGCGAAGACCGAGAGCCGCGCCCACAGCAGCCGCTCGGCCGGCTCGCACAGCTCGTGGCTCCAGCCGATCGCGGCCCGCAGCGTCTGGTGCCTGGGCAATGCCGTGCGGCTCGCCCCCGCGAGCAGGCTGAACCGGTCGGTCAGCAGGCCGAGGATCTGCTCCACCGACAGGGAGCGCATCCGCACCGCGGCGAGCTCGATGGCCAGTGGTATGCCGTCGAGCTGGCGGCAAAGCTCGGCCACCGGGCCGACGTTTCCCTCGTCCAGCATGAAGGTGGGCACCGCCGCGTTCGCCCGCGCGACGAAGAGCTGCACCGCCTCGTTGGTGAAGACGTCCTCGCCGCAGGAGTCGCCGGGAACGGTGAGCGGCGGGACGGTGACCGTGTGCTCACCCCTGCAGTTCAGCGACTGGCGGCTGGTCGCCAGGATGGTCAGCCCCCGGGCACTGTCGAGCAGGTCCTCGAAGAGGGCGCCGCACGCGTCGACCAGGTGCTCGCACGTGTCGATGATCAGAAGGACCTCGCGGTCGCCCAGCCACTCGACCAGCGTCTCGTCCGCCGAGCGGGCGGACTGGTCGGCGAGCCCGAGGGCCGAGGTGATCGTGTGACGGAGCATCCCCGGGTCCTGGAGGCGGGCCAGGTCGGCGAACCAGACGCCGTCCGCGAAGTCACCCCGCATCTGGTGGGCGATCCGCAGGGCGGTGCGGGACTTGCCGACGCCCCCGATGCCGGTCACCGTGACCAGGCGGTGCTCGCTCAGCCGCCGCCTGAGTGTGGTGAGCAACCTGGTGCGCCCCACGAAGCTGGTCAGCTCGTTGGGCAGATTGCCGTCTCGCCGCCATCCTGCTGGCGTTGTCATGGCGCCTCACGGGGGATAGCCGGGAACCTGACACCGCATCGTACCGTCTGGGCCTCGGCCTGTCCCCGGCGTCGCGGGGCGCGGGCTTTCACCGAGAAAGGGGGCACGGGCCGCGAGGGTGGCTACCATAGAGCTCGTGACAGCGCCAGAGCCCGATGACCTGCGCCCCGTCGATCTCGCCGACGATGGGCTGCCGATCCTGCCCGACCAGACCGTCGACGACACCGATCTCGGCTGGAGCGAGTGGCGCGAGGCCGACGACGAGGCCCGCCTGATCGAGGACCGCCCTCCCCACTGGTGATGTCCCCCGGGCCCGGCCCCTGCGGCGGAGCCCTCTCGCGAGCCTCGCCGCGAAGGTCCGGCCGGGAGAGCTCCGCGCGGCGCGAGGTCCGGCGGAAGGCGTCCCCTCACGTTCCGCTAGGAGACCACGTCCTTGGTGCGGAAGTGGCGGAAGGCGAACGCGATCAGGATGGCCGAGTAGGTGACGGAGACGGCCACCCCCTTGAGCATGCCGTCATACTCCGGTTGAGGGGCGAGGGCGTCCAGCCACGCGGTGTTCCAGAACGTCGGGAGAAACTCCCTGAGCCAGCCGAGGGCCTCGACCGCCTGCAGGATGCTGCTCACGATCACCAGGCCGACCGCACCGCCGACCGCTCCCAGGGGGGAGTCGGTGCTGACGGAGAGCAGGAAGGCCAGGGCCGCGACCACGAACTGGCTGACCAGGGCATAGCCGATCACCACCCCGAACCTGGGCAGCACCTCCAGGGCGGCGATCGTCTCACCGGTCCCCGGCACCCGGACGTCGTTCCATCCGAAGGCGAGGGTCCCGGCCAGCAGGGCCATCACCGGCAGGCAGATCACCGCCGCCGCCGAGTAGCCCATCGCGACGATCAGCTTCTGGCGCAGCAGGCGGTCGCGCGGGATCGGGGCGGCGAGCAGATAGCGCAGTGACGACCAGCTGGCCTCGCTCGCCACGGTGTCACCGCAGAACAGCGCCACCGCGACGACCAGCAGGAAGCTCGCCGACACCGACAGGGCGAACGCCGCGAAGTTCAGCCCGCCCTCGGTGGCCAGGTCGGAGATGCGCATCGTGGTGCCGGGCTGCCCGGACCCGGCGCCGAACTTGAAGGCGATCACCAGGATCCACGGCAGCGCGAGCAGCAGGCCGAACATCACCAGCGTGCGGCGCCGCTTGAACTGCCTGACGATCTCCACGGCGAGCGGCAGGGTGTGCCCCGGCGCGTACCCGCGCGCCGAACCGTTCTCCGCGACGCCGTCCTTGGGGGTCCCCGCCCGCGCGGAGCCGTCGCCCGCCGGGCCGGTCTTGGTGCCACGAGCACCGTCGGTGTCGCTCACGCCTTCTCTCCGATCAGGTCCAAAAAGACGTCTTCCAGCCGGGTGCCGGAGCCGTTGACCGGGGCGCGGCTGCTCAGCAGCTCGGCCACGGTCCCGGCCGTGACGAGACGCCCGCGGTGCATGACCACCGCGTGACTGCAGGTCTGCTCCACCTCCGCGAGCAGGTGGCTGGAGACGATGACCGTGCGGCCCCCCCTGGCGTAGCGGATCAGGACCTCGCGCATCTCGCGGATCTGGGGCGGGTCGAGACCGTTGGTGGGTTCGTCCAGGACGAGCAGGTCGGGCAGGCCGAGCATGGCCTGGGCGATGGCCAGACGCTGGCGCATGCCCTGCGAGTAGGTGCGGACGGCGCGATCCAGGGCCTTGCCGAGCCCGGCGATCTCCAGGGCCTCGGCGAACCTGGCGTCCTCGGTGGGGCGGCCCGTCGCCTTCCAGTACAGCTCCAGGTTGTCGCGGCCGTTGAGGTGCGGCAGGAACCCCGGGCCCTCGACGAACGAGCCGAGCCTGGACAGGACCGGGGCGCCGGGCACCACCCGGTGACCGAAGATCCGGATCTCGCCGCCGTCGGGCTTGATCAGGCCCATCAGCATGCGCAGGGTGGTGGTCTTGCCGGCCCCGTTGGGGCCGAGCAGGCCGAGCACCTGGCCGTGCTCGACGGTGAACGACAGGTCGTTCACCGCGAGTTCGCCGTTCCTGTACGCCTTGGTCAGGCCGTGGATCCGCAGCGGCACGGAGTCGAGTCCGGGGTCGTGCTCGTCGGCGGCGCGGCGCCGTCCGGCGAGCAGCAGAGCCGTCGCGACGACGAGGGAGGACAGCGGCAGTGCCCAGATCCACCACGCGGGGCCGGCCGAGGGAGTGCGCAGGGCGGCGTGGGTGGGGACGGTCACCGCCGGTGAGGCGAGGGCGACCGTGTGGACGGCCGGGGCCGCGGGGGTGCTGTAGCCCAGGTCGGTGGTGGTGAACGCGACGCGCAGCCGGTGCCCGACGTCGAACCTGTGGTCGATGGCCGGCAGGGTCACCGTGGCCTCCCCCGAGCCGCCCTCGGGGACCGCGATCCTGACCGGGGCGACGAGCCCTTCCGGCAGGATCGGTGCCTGCGTCGCACCCGCGACGTCGTAGAGCTTGGCGAACAGCGTCACCTCGTCCACCGCCGCCCGCGCCTCGCCGCCCTCCGAGCCGCCCTCCGCGACGTCACCCGCCGCGGGGGAGCCCGGGCGCTCGGGCGTCACCCGCACCCGCACGGTCGAGCTGCCGGTGACCTGGAGCGGGGTGGTGAGCGGGGCGGAGTCGAAGACGGCGCTCTGGCCCGCCATGTCGATCGACAGGTTCGCGGTGGCGGCGCCGCCGAGACCGCCGAAACCGGGGACCGCGGAGATGGAGGAGGGGGAACCTCCCGGCGGGTTGGCGACCTGCTGGTCGGGCCCGCTGAGCGGCACGGAGACCTGGCCGGTGCCGCTCAGCCCCGGGTAGCCGCCGGCGACGGCGTGCAGCTGGACCGGGCGACGGGTGCCCGGGTCGCGCCCGCCGTCGCGGGTGACGGTGAAGGCACCCTCCTGCCCGGTCCCCTCACTCTCCTTCAGGTGGCGGTCGAACCAGCCGAGCGTCTTCTCGTGCAGCCAGTCGACCTCGCCGTTGCCGCCGTCGTGGCCGCCGTCGAACCAGGCGACCTCCACCGGGGCGCCGGTGGCGGCGATCGCCTTGGCGTTGGCGTCGGCCTGCCCCAGGGTGAACAGCGAGTCGCGCTGTCCCTGGAGCAGCAGCGTCGGAACCTTGATCTTGCCGGGTACCGAGATCGGGCTCGACCTGCGCAGCGTCTCCACCGCGTCCGCCGTCGCCCGCCCGCTTTCCGCCACCTTCTGGTACATGTCACAGATCTCCGGCAGGAACCGGCCGCACCGGACCTCCTCCGCGGTGAGCGGCCTGGGCTGGGCGGGCGACGGCCCGCCCTCGGCTCCCGCGCCCTCCTCGGCTCCCACGCCGCTCTGGCCGAGGGCGGCCAGACCGGCCGCGCCCGGGGTGGGACCACCCCGGCTGAAGAACAGCCCGGCCCACATGCGCTTGAACACCCCGCTCTCCGGGCCCTGCCCGGTGGCGTTCGGGAACAGCGCGTCGGCGAGGTCGTACCAGGTGATCTGCGGGACGATCGCGTCGATCCTGGGGTCGTGGGCGGCGGCCATGAGAGAGATCGCCCCGCCGTAGGAGCCGCCCGCGACGCCCACCCGGGGGTCGCCCGCCGCGTCGAGCCGGACCTCGGGCCGCCTGGCGACCCAGTCGACCAGCTGGCGCACGTCCTTGACCTCGTAGTCGGGGGAGTTCAGCGCGATCTGTCCCGAGGAGCGGCCGAAACCGCGCGCGGACCAGGTCAGCACGGCGTACCCCTCCCGCGCGAGCCGCACGGCGGCGTCCCTCACGCTCAGCTTGCTGCCGCCGAACCCGTGCGCGAGCAGCACCGCCGGGGCCCTGCCGCCTCCGGCGGGAGGGAAGAAGCTCGCGTCCAGCGTGACCCGCTGATCATCCTCCGGCCCGTCGAGCACCGTGATCATCTGGTCCTGGGACCGTACGTCGGGAGCGGACGGCCACACCAGCCAGGCCGCGGCGCCGACGACCAACACGACGATCGCGGCGATCCCCGAGACCCGAACAGTCCGTTTTCCCGCACGTTGCATGACGAGAGCCTACTGATTCGAGCTGAAAGGCTCCTGAGACCGTTCTCAGGAGCGTCCCCGCCTGCCGGTCAGTCGCCGATCGCCGCGGCGGGCGGCGACGAACGCGGATGATCCACCACGTGGGAGCAGCGGAGGCGTCCCGGTGCTCAGGGTTGTCCCCGATTGCGGACCGAGGCAAAGGAACGGCATCATTTCGACACGTGAAGCCAGTAGAGAGCCTTCGAAGAAGAGCCACTCCCGTGATCGAGTGGGCTCTGCCGTACTGGACGCGGGGGGAGGCAGGCAGGGAGACCCCGGAGGATCTGTTCAGGCTCCTCTACTTCGGGTGGCTGGTGGCTTTCTCGTTCAAGGTGCTCGGGGCGTCCTGGGACGTCTCCTGGCACTTCAGGTGGCTTCGCGACGACCTGGCCCCGCCGCACCTGCTCAACAGTGCCGGCACCGCCCTCGCCCTCGCGCTCACGATCATCCACGTCTACACCGGCTACGGGGTGGACAAACTCGCGCAGCGCCTCATCAGCTGGGGCACGGGCATCTTCCTGGTCGCCGTCCCGCTGGATCTGATCAACCACCGGGTCAACGGGCTCGACATCACCTCGTGGAGCCCGTCGCACCTCATGCTCTACATCGGCACGCTCTTCATGATCTGCGGCGTCATCTGGGGCTGGTTCGTGCGGGCGCTCCCGGGGCGGACGCGCACGCTGGTCCTCGGCGGGTTCTTCGTGTTCCTCTTCGAGAACGTCTGGTTCCCGGCCCAGCACCAGGAGTACGGCGTGTACGCCATCGCGGCCTGGGACCGGGGGGCGCCGGAGGCGGAGCCCATCCTGATCGAGTTCGCCGCCGACCAGATCGGCCTGCCGGTGACCGACAGGGCCGTGGCGCTCCACTTCGCGCTGCCCGTGCCCGACCAGCTCTACCCGCTCTACGCGGTGATGGCCGCCATCCTGGTGGCCGTCTGCGCCCGCGCGATGATCGGCCGGATGTTCTCGGCCACCGCCGTGATCGGCACCTACGTCGTCTTCCGCACGCTGATCTGGCCGCTCCTCGCCATGGGCGACTTCCCGCGCTCGGCGGTCCCTGTCTTCCTCGTCGCGGGGGCGCTCGCCGTCGACCTGGCCTTCCTGATCAGGATTCCCGTGGTCAGGGCGCTGGCCGGGTCCCTCGGCGCCACCCTCCTGCTCGACCAGGCGCTGCGCGTCCAGCACTCGATGTTCATGGCGCCGCCGCTGGTGCCCCCCACGACCATGATGATCGGGGGGGCGGGACTCGCGGTGCTGTGGCTGGCCGCGGAATGGCTCTTCAGCCGCCATACGCTGCGGGCTCAGGACAGGGAGGCGGTGGTGAGCGCGACCGCGACCCCGTAGGCGAGCCCCATCACGGTGATCTCGGCCGCAGCCCACGCGACGACCGCCGTCGCCCGCCGCTCGGCGATGTGCGGCAGCAGGCGGAAGCGGATGTGGGCGGCGAACGGGATCAGCAGTGCCACGCACGCGACCTTGGCCAGCACGAGCAGGCCGTACTCGTTGGTGAGCAGAGCCCCGGGGAGTCGCACCCCCGGGGTGAGTGCCATCGTGGCCAGGCCGTTCACCAGGCCGGAGGCGCTCACCACGACGAGCGCGAGGGTCGCGAGCCTGGAGAAGGCGGGCAGCACCCGCGCGAGCAGCTCCCGGTCCCCGGCGACGAGCAGGATGATCGTGACCAGGCCGCCGGTCCACGCCGCCGAGCCCATCACGTGCAGCTCCATCGAGATCATGATGGGGTCGTGCCAGAGCGAGTCGACCGCGTGACCGGTGACCGGGATCGGCAGCAGCCCGAAGAAGGCGATCACGATCCGCAGCTCGGCGGGCACCTTCTCGCCGTACCGTACGGCGAGCAGCCCGATCCCGGCGTAGGAAAGCGCGCAGGCGGCGCTGAAGAGCATGCCCTGCCCGGCGCCGACGCTGTCGACGTACTCGGCGATCATGCCGGGGGTGGGGACCAGCCCGGGGTTCAGCTCGGCGGTCTGGAACACGATCACGAGCAGCGCGAGCAGCGCCCACGCCCAGGCGAAGGTCACGGCCATCGGACGGGCCCGGCGCATCACCGGCTCCGTGCGGTCGGGGTCGTCGAACCCCAGCAGCCTCGGCAGCAGGCTGAGCCCGACCACCGCCACCGCGGCGAGGTCGAGCAGCACCCGCAGCACCGGCAGCCCGTACTCCACCAGTGGTCCGGGAATGGCGATCCCCGGCACCGCCTCCTGGCGGGAGAGCGCCGTCGCGGTCAGCACGGCCACCAGGGCCCCGGAGACGAGCCCGCCGACGACCAGCTTTCTGGCGGTGCCGGCCTCGCCGACCGGCTCGGCGGTCACGGTCATCCCACGCCTCCCTGCTCCCTCGTACGGCGCATCGCCACGACGGTGGCCCCGCCCAGCAGGACGATGGAGCCCGCGATCCACAGCACGGCCATCCCGGCGCCGCCGTTCTGCGCGGCCTCGGCGGCCTGGGCGCCCAGATCGGGTTCCCGCGGCGCGGCGGGGTCGGCGGAGGTGACGGGAGCGACGGGGGCGACGGGGGCGGGGTCGGCGGAAGCCTGGGCGGACGCGGCGGGGCCGGAGGCGGTCAGGGTGAAGGTGATCTTGCTGGAGACCGGGTGGCCGTCGGCGGAGAGAATCCGGTAGCCCACCGCGTACTCCCCGGCGGGGCCGAGGGGTTTCACGCCGACGCTCACCTTCGTCCTGTCGACGGTCGTCTTCCCCTCCTCCCAGCGCGTGCCGTCCGGGCCGATCACGCTGATCTGCGCGAAGCCCTGGCGGACGGGCTGGTCGAAGGTGAGTGTGATCTTCTCGGGGCCGGTGGCCAGCTCGGTACCGTCCTTGGGGTCGCTGCTGATCAGCACGTTGTGGGCCTGTGCCGGGACGCCCGCGCCGAGCAGCGCGGCGGATGCGAGCAGCAGGACCGTGAGTAGCCGCCTCACCGGTCGTGGCCTTCCTTTGGGGTCGTCATGACGAGTGACATGCTCCCACCCCGGTCTCCCCGCCGGGGAATCGCACTCGCGCGTCCCACCCGTCCACCCGTGCCCGTGCCTCGGGGAGGAGGGAAGGCGCCGATGGGCAGGCGGACTCCGGTTTCCGGTGCTCCGGCCGCGGAAGGGGGCCGGCAGGGGGCGGCGGGGACCCGTGCGGGCCGATGGGAGTCGCGGGCGGCGCGAGATCGGCGGAGGGCGACGGAGGCGGGGGGCGGGGGAACCTCCCGGCGGGAGGGCAGGAGCCCGGCGGGAGCGGAGTCAATGACTGAGGGGATGACAAACATTCAAAGGATGAAGAATAGGGGGATTTATCTGGTAAAAGCCTTCGAGAGATATTTCGTTTGGTTTTATCGGGCTGGAAAACAACCCTGAAACCTTGACGAATTTGGCGCGTGATCCTTAGCCTCGCTTCAAGCGACGTCACCGATTCGCCGCGCTCGCGCATGGGGGAAGTCGCCGTGCCCTCGCACGGTGTGAAGGCGGCATCCGCCCGCGCCGATGTCGAACCGAGGGCCTTTCCCATGGAACGCCCGGCCGGGTGCGGAGATACCCGAGCGCATGCCCGCCGTCGGCGACCCGCCGGCGACGCTGCGGGGAGAAGTCATCACAGGGAGCCGCGGGGCCTGTTCGAGGCCGCCGCGACAGGCCGGACGGAAGGCGCCTGAAATGTCGATGTCGGTGGTAAACGGATGGAACAGGGCGCCCTCAAAGGGCGCCGACGAAGAGATCGGCCGGAACCGATGACGGCCGACCTCGTGCGGCTGAGCGCGACGGCCGTGGAGTTCACCGGCGCACGGGGCGGGGAGTCGCCGCTCAGCTGGGGCCAGCTCGCCATCTGGCGGCTCACCCGGTGGCTGGACGACGACGACCCGTACTTCAACATGCCCTGGGTGCTGCCCATCTACGGCAGACGCGACCTCGACACCGTCCTGGGGGCGCTGCGCGTGCTCGTCGAACGGCACGAGACGCTCAGGACGACGTACGAGGAGACTCCCGGCGGGCTGGTCCAGCGCGTGGCGCGCGAGGGCCGCTTCACCGTCGAGGTGTACGACGCGGGAGAGGTCAAACCGACCGCCGCGGCGAAGGAGCTCTCCACCAGGCTGGCCGCCACCGCGTTCGACTACGCGACCGAGCTGCCGTTCCGATGCGCCGTCGTGACCGTCGGAGGCCGTCCGAGGGCGGTGGCTCTCACCCTGTCCCACCTGGCCGTGGACGGCGGGGCACTGGACGTGCTGGCGCGCGACTGGCGGGACCTGCTCGCCGGTGGCGAGCCGCCCGCCCCCACCTGGCAGCCGATGGACCAGGCCGCCTTCGAGTGCGAAGGTCCTGGAGCCGCCCGAGGCGAGCGGACGCTGCGCCACTGGCGCGCGGTCCTGGAGAGGGCGCCCCTGAGCATGTTCGACTTCCCCCGTACGACGCCGGAGGAACCGAGGTTCGTCAAGGTCGGCATGGAGTCGGCGGCCACCGCGGCGGCGGCCGGGGTGCTGGCGGCGCGCTGGTCGGTCAGCACGGCCAGCGTGCTGACCACGGCGAGCGCGGTGCTGCTGGGCACGCTCACCGGCCACGACGAGGTGGTGATGCAGCTCATCGTGGCCAACCGGCACGATCCCCGGGTCGCGGCCATGGTGGGCAGCGCCGTGCAGGACGGGATCTTCATTCTCGGCCTGCCGGAGGGGACGTTCACCGACGCCGCCCGTGCCGGCCACCGCCAGGCGCTGACCGCCTACAGGAACGCGCACTACAACCCGTACCGGATGATGGCGCTGCGCGAGGAGGTCGGCCGCGAGCGCGGCAGGCCCGTCGACCTGTCGGCCTACTTCAACGACGCGCGGACCGTCGGGCACTGGCCCCACCTGCCCGCGGTGGAGCCACCGGGCGACCCCGCCGCGATCGCCGCCCTCACCGAGCGGACCAGGACCTTCCACGTCGGATCCTGGCCGGAGGTGGACGCCACGGCCATGTTCGCCACGGGCACCGCCACCAACACCTGTGAGCTGTTCCTGATGGCCGACACCGCCTACCTGCCGCGACCCGCGGCCTACGCGCTGCTGCGCGGAGTGGAGAGCCTGCTGGTCGCCTCCGTGGCCCGGGACGTCCCGCTCGACGAGGTCGCGGAACTGTGCGGCATCGTCCCGGTCGAGCGACCCGCAGTCCAGGGCCAGAACGGCTCCTCCGCAGGTTCACCGGGCACCGGCCAGGTGCGGTCGCCCGACACCTCGGCATGCAGGTAGTGAGGGAGGTGGCCGGTGACCACGTCTGACCGCCGCGCGGAGCCCGACGGCCGCGCCGCGCTGCTCGAACGGCTGGCACGCCTCCCCGAGGCACAGCGCGCCGCGCTGCTGAGGAGGATGCGGGAGCGGGAGGAGACGACCGGCGAAGGCGGCAGGCGGTGGCCCCTGTCGTTCGGGCAGGAACGCATGTGGTTCCTGGGCAGGTTCGACCCCGGCGACACCACCTACCACATCCCCTGGTGCGTGCGCCTGCGCGGTCCCGTCGACGCGGAGGCGATCGCCGCGGCCTTCACCCGGGTGGCCGAGCGGCACCACGTGCTGCGCACCCGGTTCCGGCTCGCCGGTGACCATCCCGTCCAGATCGTCGTACCGGCGGCACCGGTGCCGGTGGAGCGGGTGGACGTCACCGGAGACCCGGACCCGATCGTCGTGGACCTCATCAACCGGCCCTTCGACCTCGAACACGGCCCGCCGCTGCGCGTGGCGCTGCTACGGCTGGACGAGGAGCACTTCCTGCTCTGCATCGTCCTGCACCACATCGTCGTCGACGGCTGGTCGCTCGACGTCCTCATGCGGGAGGTGAGCGAGTGCTACGCCGCGCACCGCGAGGGCGGAGCGCCCGAGCTGGAGGAGCTCCCGACGCAGTACCCACAGGTCGCCGAGGAGGAGAGGCGCCGCGCCGAGCTGGACGAGGGCGCCTCAAGCCTCGACCACTGGAGGAGGACGCTCGCGGGGGCGCCCGCCCTCGACCTTCCCGCGGACCATCCCCGCCCGGCCCACTGGAGCGGTCGCGGAGGCCGGGAGAACCTGTTCGTTCCCGAAGAGGCGATCGCCCCGCTGGAGGACGTCGCCAAGAGGGCGCGCTGCACGCTGTTCATGGCGTTGCTCGCCGCCTACCAGGCGACGCTCGGGCTGGCCTCGGGGCGAGATGACCTGTGCGTCGGAGTGCCGGTCGCGAGAAGGGACCGGCCGGAGATCGAGCCGCTGATCGGCTACTTCGCCACCACGCTCGTGCTCCGCGCCGACCTGTCCGGCGACCCCACCTTCCGCGAGCTGCTCAAACGCACCCGCGCCGCGCTCTTCGGCGGACTGCGGCACGCCGACACACCGTTCGAACAGATCCTGGGTGCGTTGCGCCTGCCCCGCGACCTGAGCAGGCCGCCGCTCTTCCAGGCCATGTTCAACCTGCACAACCTGCCCAAGGAGAACCTGGCGCGGAGCACGATGGGGGATTTGTCGGCCGAGATCTATCCCGCGCCCCCGGCGGGCCGCACCAAGGCCGAGGTGTCCGTGGACGCCTGGCGGGACACCGACGGCCTCGGCGGCGTCATCGACTACAGCAGCGACCTGTTCTCCGCCGGAACCGCCCGGCGCCTGATCCGGACCTTCACCGACGTGGTGGAGCGCGCCGGAGCAAACCCGGATCTCCGGCTGTCCGACCTGAGAGGTGTACAACCGTGGTGACGACCCTGAAACCGATGCGTGAACCGCTGGATACGACGCCCGACGCGGTGGCGGTGACCGGTCCCGGAGGCACGCTGACCTACCGGGAGCTGTACCGGCGGGTCGACGACCTCGCCGCGGTGTTGCGCGGGCAGGGGGTGGGCCCCGAGGTGCCGGTCGGCCTGTGCATGGAACGCACCACGGGGATGGTCGTCGCGGTCCTCGCGGTCTGGGCCGCCCAGGGCGCGTACGTCCCGCTCGACCCCGCCTTCCCCGAGGAGAGACTGCGGCTCATGCGCGAGGACGCGGGGATCGGGCTGGTGCTGACCCAGTCAGGGGTGGACCCGCGCCTGCTCGCCGACGTCCCCAGGACGCTTCTCCTCACCTCCGACGGCGCCGTCTCCTCGGCGTCCCGGCTCGCTCCCGGAGACGCCGCCGCCCCTGCTCACCGCCGAGACATCCCCGGGGGACCGGAGGGCGGCCTGGCGTACGTGATCTACACCTCGGGCTCCACCGGGCGGCCCAAGGGGGTGGAGGTCCCGCGCCGCGCGGTGCGCAACCTCCTCGGGGCGTTCTCCGGCAGGCTGGGACTCACGCCGCAGGACCGCTGGCTCGCCGTCACCACCCTGTCGTTCGACATCTCCGTGCTGGAACTGCTGCTGCCCCTCGCGTGCGGGGCGCGGATCGTCGTGGCCTCGGCGCGGGAGGCCGCCGACGGCGCGGCGCTGCGGGCGCTGGCGGTCGCGCAGGGGACCACGATCCTGCAGGCCACCCCCGCGACCTGGCGCATCCTGCTGGAGGCGGGCGGCGTACCGGAGACGATCCGCACCCGGCTCTGCGGGGGAGAGGCGCTGCCGCGCGACCTCGCCGACGCGCTCCTCGCCCCGGGGACGAGCCTGTGGAACGTCTACGGGCCGACCGAGACGACCGTGTGGTCCACCGCCGGGACCGTCGCGCCCTCCCCCGCGGGGATCGGCCTGGGAGAGCCCATCTCCGAGACGTCCCTGTACGTCCTCGGCGACGACGGCCTGCCGGTCGCGGACGGCGAGGCGGGGCAACTGCACATCGGCGGAGACGGGGTGGCCCGCGGCTACCGGGGCATGCCCGCGCTGACCGCCGCCCGCTTCCTGCCCGACCCCTTCGCGAACCGTCCGGGGGCGCGCATGTACGCGACCGGCGACCTCGTCAGGCGCGCCCCGGACGGCCGCCTCGAATACCTGGGCCGCGCCGACGGGCAGGTCAAGATCCGGGGGTTCCGCATCGAACTGGACGAGATCGAGACCGTCCTGCGCTCAGCCGACCAGGTCCGCCAGGCCGCCGTCGGAGCCTGCGAGGGACCCGACGGCCTGCCCGCCCTGGTGGCGTACGTGGTCCCCGCGGCGGGATCGGCGCCGGCGGGGCTGTGGGAGGCGCTGCGCGGCAGGCTCAGGTCGAGCCTGCCCGACTACATGGTTCCGGCGCAGCTCGTCACGCTCGACGCCCTGCCGCTCACCCCCAACGGCAAACTCGATCGCGCGGCACTGCCGGCACCCGGCGGCGCTCCGGCGAGGACGGTCCCCTACCGGGCGCCGTCGACGGCGGTGGAGGAGGAGATCGCCGCGATCTGGGCGGAGGTGCTGGGGACCGACGAGCCGGTCGGGCTCGACGACGACTTCTTCGACCTGGGCGGTCACTCGCTGATGGCCGCCCAGATCATCGCCAGGATCCAAGCACGCTTCGGGGTCGCCGTGCCGCTCCTGGTCCTCTTCGAGGACTCGACCGTCGCGGGGCTCGCCAGGCAGCTGGACCACCTGGACGACGACCTGGACCTCGCCGAGGTCGCCGCGCTGAGCGAGCGGCTCGACGGCCTCGACTCCAAGGAACTCGCGGCGATCTTCGACGAGCTGGCGCCGGGCACGTGAGGGCACCCCTGTCTCCGGCGCGGGAGCGGCTCCGGCCCTGCTCGCCTCACCCGAGGGATGTGAGGATGCTGAGACGGGAAACGCTGGACCGCGTGGGCACCGAGCCGTGAGGATGTCGAACCACGAGAACGCCGAGTCGCGCAGATGCGAGGTTCCATGAGCGTCGCCCAGCCTGTCCCCGACCCCCGGGCCGCGCTCGCCGAGCCGACCCGCAGGGTGGGACCCTGGTGGGTGGCCGGCATCTCGCTCGCCAACCTCGCGCTCTGGATGGCCTACTTCGGGCCGCTCCAGGTGCTGCTGCCCTCGCAGGTGGCGTCGATCGACCCGGCGGGCAAGGAAGGGTCGCTGGCGCTGGTGACCGGGGTGGGGGCCGCCGTCGCGATGCTGTTCAACCCCGTCGCCGGAGCGCTGTCGGACCGTACGGCAGGGCGTTTCGGGCGCAGGCATCCATGGTCGCTGGGCGGGGCGCTGGCCGGCGCCGGGGCGCTGGTCCTGCTGGCGGGCCAAGGCTCGATCCTCGGCGTGATGGCCGGATGGTGTCTCGCGCAGGCCGGGCTCAACGCGCTGCAGGCCGCGCTCGGCGCCGGGGTGCCCGACCACGTACCGGTCGGGCAGCGAGGGGAGGTCTCCGGCTGGATCGGGATTCCCCAGTCGCTCGGGGTGGTGCTCGCCGTGGTTCTGGTCACCATGGTCGCCACCACCACCGAATCCGGATATTTCTTGATAGCGGTGCTGATCCCGCTCTGCGTGCTCCCCTTCGTCCTCACCACCCCCGACCCCCGCCTGACGGAAAGGCCGCCCTTCGACCTCGGGGCCTTCCTGAAGGGGTTCTGGATCGACCCCGGCACCCACCCCGATTTCTTCTGGGCCTGGCTGACACGCTTCCTGATGCAGCTGGGCAACGCCGTCGCCACGCTCTACCTGCTGTACTTCCTCGCCGACGCGGTCGGCTACGAGAGGCTCTTCCCCGGTGAGAAGGCCGAGGACGGCCTGCTCGTGCTGATCCTGATCTACACCACGGCCGTCGTGCTCACCACCGTCGTCGCCGGTGTCGTCTCCGACAGGCTCGGCCGCCGCAGGGCACTCGTCACGATCTCCGGCCTGATCAGCGTCATCCCCGCGGTGATGCTCGCCTTCTGGCCGCACTGGCAGGTCGCGACGATCGGCGCCGCGATCATGGGGGTCGGCTTCGGCATCTATCTCTCGGTCGACAACGCCCTCGTCACCCAGGTCCTGCCCGCCGCCGGGGGACGGGCCAAGGACCTCGGCGTCATCAACATCGCCAGCTCGGGTCCCCAGGTGCTCGGTCCCGCCATCGCCGGTCCCATCGTGGCCGGTTTCGGCGGCTATCCCGTCCTCTACCTGACCTCGGCGGTCCTCGTCCTCCTCGGCGCCGTCCTCGTCTGGAAGATCCGCTCGGTCCGCTGAGCGCCGGGCTCCCACCGCCCCGGCGGAAAGACAAGTGGAGGTATGAGGCCTCTCGTGCCGGTGTGGCGTCTTTCACTCAGCGTTGTATGCGTGCCACCCTGATTCTTTCGGTGACCGTTCGGTCGCTTTGGGTGATGCGACCCTTCGGTTATGGCAGTGGCAACCCCCCGGCCCGTGCTGGGACTCGTGCTCCTCGTCTTCGTCAGCGCCGCCTGGGGGTCGGCTTTCCCGCTGATGAAGGACCTCATCGTCCGCATGCCCGTGGCGGACCTTCTCACCGAGCGGTACGGCATCGCCACACTCGTACTGCTCGCGCTGCGCCCGCGAAGCCTGCGAGGGCTCTCGGAGAACACCTGGCGCACCGGCATCACGCTCGGCGTGCTGTTCGGCGTGGGCCAGACGGCCCAGGCGGTCTCGCTGCACGATCTTCCCTCGTCGGTCTCGGGGTTCACGGTCGGCTCGTACGTGGTGATCACCCCTGTTCTCGGCCTGTTCCTGCTCGGGGCCAGGACGTCGGCCCGCGTCTGGGCCGCGGTGGCGCTGGCCACGGCCGCGATGACCGCGTTCGCCCTGATGAGGGAGGCGGAGGGAGAGATCGCCCTGCCCGCGCTGGTCGCCACCTTGTCGTCGGCGGTCCTGTACGCGATCCACACGCTGCTGCTCGGCAACTCCGCCGAGGCACGGGAGAACGCCTACGCGGTCACGGTGATCCAGCTCGGCACCATCGCCGTCATGACGGGCGCCCTCGCCGCGCCGGACGGCCTCACCCTGCCCTCGACGCCGGGTGACTGGGTGATCCTCGGCCACCTGTCGGTCGTGGCCTGCGCCCTGGGTTTCCTGGCCCGCTCCTGGGGCCAGATCCACGTCTCGCCGGTGTCCGCCGCGGTGATCTTGTCGACCCAGCCGCTCTGGGTGACCGCCCTCGCCGTGACACTGCACAGGGAGCCGCTCACCGCGGGTGTCTACCTCGGCGGCGGGCTGATCGCCCTCGCCATGCTCCTGGTCGTGTCGCCCTGGGGAGCGCTCAGCCCAGCTCGGCGGGAGAGAGACCCAGTTCCGCCGCCGCGGCCGTCCGGATGAACTCGGTCATCCGCGCCCGTGAGAGCACTCGCCGATGCACCGTCACCTGGGTGGAGAGGCCGTCGATGAGGGACATGATCCGCCAGGTCGCGCCCTCGGGATCCGCGCAGGTGAAGATCTTCGCCTCGATGCCGTCGTCGATGATCGCGTGGAGTGCCCCCTTCCAGCGCATGTCGATCCTGCGGGACGTCTCCTCAAGCTCGGCGTTGCGTATCGACTCGGCCCAGGCGTCGATCCACAGGGCCCACGACTTGGACTTCCCGCTGGGCGGATAGAACCTCAGCAGAGCCCGTAGCCGGTCGAGGGGGGAGCCGCCCGAGCCCTCCACCTTGGTGAGCGCGTCCAGGTCGAGCTGGGCGGCGTAGGAGAAGGCCTGGGCGAAGAGCTTCTCCTTGGTCTCGAAATGGTAGAAGAGCAGCGCCTGGCTGACGCCGGCCGCCTGGGCGATGTCGGCGGTCCGCGTGTGACCGAACCCCCGGGCCGCGATGACATCGCAGGCGGTCCGGAGTAGATCTTCGCGACGTAATCGCCCAAATCCCCTTGCCACAAGGGAACACTAGCGCGTCAGGGATCGCCCTCCGGGGCGGGGTGCGGCACGAGGTACAGGGAATGCGCAGGACGAATCGGGCATCCCACGCCCTGTAACCGACGAGGGGGGGACACCGCGGACGGCGAGGAGCCGAGACTCAGAGAGGGATCCATTCGGTGGAGGTCGTGACCTCGTCGAGGACCGCGGGGATGGGGTCGACGCCGATGCCGGGGGCGGCGGGGACGGCGAGATGGCCGTCGTGGAGTTCGAAGGGCGGGGTGAGGTCGGTGGTGTAGTAGCGGCGAGAGGCGGAGGTGTCGCCGGGCAGCGTGAAGCCGGGCAGGGCGGCGAGGGCGAGGTTGGCCGCACGGCCGATCCCGGTCTCCAGCATGCCGCCGCACCAGACGGCGAGGCCGTGGGCGCGGGCGAGATCGTGGATGCGCCGTGCTTCGAGGTAGCCGCCGACGCGGCCGGGCTTGATGTTGATGACGGAGCAGGCGCCCAGGGTGACGGCGGCGGCGGCGTGTTCTGCCGACTCGATGGACTCGTCCAGGCAGATGGGGGTGGTGATCCTCGTGGCGAGGCGGGCGTGCTGGACGAGGTCGTCGTGGGCGAGGGGTTGCTCGATGAGCAGCAGGTCCAGAGGGTCGAGTTTCGCCAGGTGGGGAGCGTCGGCGAGGGTGTAGGCGGCGTTCGCGTCGACCTGCAGGAGCAGGTCGGGGCCGAAGTGCTCGCGGACGGCGCGGGCGGGGGCGAGGTCCCAGCCGGGTTTGATCTTCAGTTTGACCCGGGCGTAGCCCTCGTCGAGGTAACCGGTGACGGTGTCGAGGAGTTCGGGGATGGTGGACATGATGCCGACGGACACGCCGGCGGGAACGCGGTCGGCGGTGGCGCCGAGGTAGGCGGCGAGTGATTGGCCGCCGCCGCGAAGCTGGGCGTCCAGGACGGCGGTCTCCAGGGCGGCCTTGGCCATTCGGTGGCCTTTGAAAGGGTGCAGGGCGCGGTTCACGCCGTGGGCGTCGACGCGGGCGGGCAGGGCGGGTATGAGGAAGCGGCGCAGGACGTCGGCGGCGGCGTCGACGTATTCGGGGGAGTAGAGGGGGTCGGACATGGCGACGCACTCGCCCCAGCCCTCGGCGTCGGGGGTGACGACCCGCAGGAGCAGGACGTCACGCCGGGTCTCGGCGCCGTAGGAGGTGCGGAACGGGGTGACCAGGGGCATCGCCACCCGCCGCATCTCGATACCGGTGATCTTCACGTTTCTCTCTCCTTCACCGCTTCTTCACCGCTTCCCTCGCCGCGCGGGACCCCGCCGTGCCGTGTTCCGCCGTCCGGGCACCGCCGGCCGGGCTCGCTCACGCGGGCCTGCCCAGCTCGGCGCGGAACAGCCGGCGCACGTTCCCTCCGATGATCTTCACGATCTCCTCGTCGGCGAAACCGTGCTTGAGCAGGGCGTCGGTGACCAGGGGCAGCCCGCCCGGGCCGGACAGCCCCGGCAGAGCCGCGAAGGGGTCGACGTCGTAGTCCATCTCGCAGCACGGGGGCGTCACGTCGTGCAGCACCTCGCGGACGAAGTCGGGGCCGAGACCGACGTGGTCGATACCGCCGACACTCGCGACGTGCGCGATGTGGTCCACCAGCCGGTCCACGGTGAACTCGGCCGGATCCTCGGCCAGGAAGGCCGCGAGGAAGTTGACGCAGACCACGCCGCCGGTCGCGGCGACGGCGCGGATCTGGTCGTCGGTGAGGTTGCGGTGATGGTCGCGCAGCGCGCGGGCCGAGGAGTGGGTGGCCATCACCGGCCTGCTCGCCAGCTCCAGCACGTGCTCGACCCCACAGGCGCCCAGGTGGGAGATGTCGAAGATCATGCCGAGGCGTTCCATCTCCCGCAGCGTCTCGACCCCGGCGGTGGTCAGCCTGCTGGCGGTGGCGTCCTCGCCGCTGCCGTCGGCCAGCGCGGTGCGGCCCCAGTGCGCGATCGAGGCGATCCGCACGCCCAGGCGATGCAGGGTCGGCACCAGCTCGACGGCGGCGTCCAGGCCCGGCATGCTCTCCATCGCCAGGACCAGGGCGATCCTGCCCTCGGCGAGGGCCTCGTCGATCCGCGCGCCGTCCACGCACAGGCGTACGGTCTCGGCGTTGCCCTCGGCCAGCGTGTGCGCGCACTCGATCATGCGCAGGGTCTGGCGCAGCGCGCCCTCCGGACGGTACTGCTCGTCGACGAAGACCGGCAGCACCTGGAGGTTCACCCCTCCCTCACGCAGCTGCGGCAGCCAGCGCTCACGGAAGAACGACGCCCAGCGGTGAGGGGGCCTGGCGGTGACCGCCATCAGCAGGTCGTTGTGGGTATCGGCGACCACGGAGTCGCTGTGGAGGTCGGCGGACACGGGCGGGCCCTTCTTGAGCGGACGGCTCTCGTTCGCCATGACGCTATCGGCCCGCCGGGCGTTCGCGTACCCGCGTACGCGGAGCGGGTCTCTCCTGACGTTCGCGGACGCCGGACCCGCGGTTCGCGTACCCGCGTGCGCGGAGCGGGTTTCTTTTGAAGGGCGCGGGCGCCGGACCCGCGGTTCGCGTGCGCGGAGTGGGTCAGCGCGCGAAGTGGAAGGCCTCAGGGCGAGGGGTCCTGGTGAGACGGCGGTAGGCGGCCGCGTTGCCCGGCCAGTTGCCGGTGATCCTGCCCGAGGCGTTCTTGTACCAGCTCGTGCAGCCCGCCTGCCAGACCATGCCCTTCATGTCCCGGTCGAGGTTCTGCCGCCAGGTGTCCATCGCCTCCGGCCGCACCTCCATCGGCCCGCGCGAGGCGAGCCGCGGCAGGCAGCCCATGATGTAGCGGACCTGGCATTCGAGCATGAAGACGATCGAGGTGTGGCCGAGGTTGGTGTTGGGGCCGTACAACAGGAACAGGTTGGGGAAGTGCGGCACGGCGATGCCCAGATACGCCTCGGCGCCGTCCTTCCACTCCTCGGCCAGCCGCCGCCCGTCGCGTCCGACGACCTCGATCGTGCTCAGGAACTCCGAGGTCTCGAAGCCGGTCGCGTAGATGATCGCGTCCGCTTCGCGGACCCCGGCGACGGTCTCCACACCGCCCGGGACGATCCGAATGATCCGGTCGGTGACGACGTCCACGTTGGGGCGGGTCAGCGCGGGATAGAAGTCGCTGTCGATGACGACCCGCCTGCAGCCGAGCGGGTACGAGGGGGTCAGCTTGGCCCGTAGCGACGGGTCGGGGACCTGCGCGTGCAGGTGTTCGAGGGCATGCCTGCGCACCAGGTCCGTGCTCCAGCCCCCGGCCAGGGCCGGGTAGAGGGTGTGCTCCGCGTACCGGTAGACCCACTCGCGGTAGACGCGATGCAGGAAGGGAAGGCGGAGGATCTTCTGCGCGCGAGGGCCGAAGTCGGCGCTCTCCTTGGGAAGGACCCAGTTGGGGGTGCGCTGGAAGAGGTCCAGCTGCCCGGCCACCTCGGCCACCTTCGGGACGAGCTGCGCCGCCGACGACCCGTTCCCGATCACGGCCACCCGCCTGCCCGACAGGTCGACGGAGTGATCCCAGCGCGCGGAGTGGAAGGCCGCTCCATCGAATGTCGATATTCCCGGAATGTCGGGCAGCTGGGGCCGGTTCAGCTGTCCTATGGCCGACACCACCACGTCGAACACCTCCTCCCCGGCCGCCGTACGGACCCGCCACCTGCCCAGCGGCTCGTCGAAGACGGCGGAGACGACCTCGGTGTTCAGCCGGATACGGGGCCGCAGACCGTACTTGTCGGCGCATTCCCGCAGGTAATCCAGGATCTCCGGCTGCCCGGCATAGCGGCGCGTCCGGCTGGAGTATCTCTCGAAGGAGAAGGAGTACAGATGCGAGTGGGTGTCGCAGCCCGCCCCCGGATAGGTGTTGTCGCGCCAGGTCCCCCCGACGTCGGCCCCCTTCTCGAAGATCGTGTACGAGCGGATGCCTGCCTTCTCCAACTGGATGGCCATGCACAGGCCACCGAATCCGGCCCCGATGATCGCGACACTAGGCCCCATGCGCACGCCCTCCGGATCTCAGTCTCCACCGACGCTAGGCGATGCCCCCACGCCGGGGAAGCCACCGGGGCAATCACTGGGGAAATCCCGAGGAGACCGCCGGCGGACCACAGGGAGCCGTTGGCGAGCCGCTGAGAGACCATCGTGACGAACCGTCCGCGGCCGCCTGGTGTCCGGCGCCGTCCGGGAGCGTCCGTCTGGTCGGCCGTCGTCCGGTCGGCCGGGCGCCTGGCGCCCCAGGGGCGGCCTCACCGCTGGAGAGGGCCGATATTCTGCGCACGTGCCTACGCTTGCCGACATCGTCACAGAGCTGGAGTCCCGCTACGACCCGAGATGGGCCGAGTCGTGGGACGCGGTCGGGCTCGTCTGCGGGGATCCCGCCGCCGAGGTGCGCCGGATCCTGTTCGCGGTCGACCCGGTCGCCGCCGTCGCCGAGGAGGCTCTCGACTGGGGCGCCGACCTCGTCGTCACCCACCACCCGCTCTACCTGCGCGGCACCACGAGTGTCGCGGCGACCACCTCCAAGGGCCGCCTGATCCACACGCTGATCAAGAACGACATCGGGCTCTTCACCGCCCACACCAACGCCGACGTCGCCGACCCCGGAGTCTCCGACGCGCTCGCCCGCGCCGTCGGCCTGACCGGCCCGCTCGTCCCCCTCAGCCCTTCCACCGACGACCCCAGGCGCGGACTGGGCCGCGTCGGCTCGCTGCCCGAGCCCGTCTCCCTCGCCGAGTTCACCAGGCAGGCCGCCCGCGGGCTTCCCGCCACGGCCGGTGGCCTGCGGGTCGCCGGAGATCCCGGCCGCGCCGTCCAGCGGATCGCGGTCAGCGGCGGAGCCGGAGACTCCCTGCTCGGGACGGCCCGCGCCGCCGGGGTGGACGTCTTCCTCACCGCGGACCTGCGCCACCACCCGGCCAGCGAGTTCATGGAGAACTCCGGCGGCCCCGCGCTGATCGACGCGGCCCACTGGGCCACCGAATGGCCCTGGCTCGCCGACGCGGCACGCCATCTCGCGTCCGCATCGGCCGCCAGGGGGATTACTGTTGAGACGCGCGTATCCGAGACGGTCACGGACGCTTGGAACACAACAGCAAAGTGCGAGGATTTCACGTGAAAGCAGCTCCTGCGGCCCAGAAGCGTCTGCTTGACCTGGCCGAACTCGATTCCGCCCTCGACCGGCTGGCCCATCGCCGCCGGACCCTTCCCGAGCTGGCCCAGATCGACGAGCTCTCCGGGCGCATCGCCCGCATCGCAACCCAGGTGATCGCCGCCGAGACCGAGTCCGGCGACCTCGCCCGCGAGCAGAGCAAGGCCGAGGCCGACGTCGACTCGGTCCGCACCCGCGCCGAGCGCGACCAGAAGCGCCTCGACTCCGGCCAGGTCTCCTCACCCAAGGACCTGGCCAGCCTCCAGTCCGAGATCGTCTCCCTGAAGCGCAGGCAGGACGATCTGGAGGAGGTCGTGCTGGAGATCATGGAGCGCCGCGAGTCGGTCGACGAGCGGGCCACCAAGCTCGTGGCCGAGCGCGACGAGCTCGCCGGCGTCCGAGGCTCCGCCGAGGACCGCAGGGACGCCGCCTTCGCCGAGATCGACAAGGAGAAGGACGAGCTCCAGGGCAGGCGCACCGAGGTCGTCGGCGACATCCCGGCCGACCTGCTCGCCCTCTACGAGAAGCTCAGGGAGCAGTTCGGGGTGGGAGCCGCGATGCTCCAGGGAGCCCGCTGCCTCGGCTGCCGTACGAGCCTGTCCATCGCCGAGATCAACCGCATCAAGGCCGCTCCCCACGAAGAGGTCATCCGCTGCGAGGAATGCCGCAGGATCCTCGTCCGTACCGCCGAGTCCGGTCTGTGAGCCCTGTGACCTCGTACGTCATCGAGGCGGACGGCGGCTCGCGGGGCAACCCCGGCCCGGCGGGTTACGGCGCCGTCGTCAAGGACGCCGCCGACGGCCAGGTGCTGGTCGAGACCGCCGAGTCGATCGGCACCCAGACCAACAACGTCGCCGAGTATCGCGGGCTCCTCGCGGGCCTGACCTCCCTGCTCGCCCTCGCGGGCGACGGAGCGAAGGTCGAGGTCAGGATGGACTCCAAGCTGGTCATCGAGCAGATGGCCGGCCGATGGAAGATCAAGAATGAGGGCCTGCGACCTCTGGCACTGGAGGCCGCGGCTCTCGCGAGGCGTCTCAGGGTGACCTGGCGCTGGATCCCCCGCGAGAAGAACAAGGACGCCGACCGCCTGGCGAACGAGGCGATGGACGCCGCGGCGAAGGGCCGCCCCTGGCGCCTCTCCGGCTCCTCGGCCTCCTCCGGCGCGGGAGTCCTCGGAGGCCGGACCCCTGGCACGGGAGCATCCGGAGGCCGGGCCTCCGGCGCGGAAGCACTTGGTGGCCGGGATGGCTCCGGCGGGGGAGCCCTCGGCGGCCGGGCCTCTGTCACGGAGGCATCCGGTGGCCGACTCTCCGGAACGGAGGCGTCGGAGGGCCGGTTCTCCGGCATGCGGGACCGGCCGGCGGAGGCGTCGGCACGGGCGGGCAGGACGGGAGAGCCGGCCGAGGGTACGACTCAGGCGACCCGGACGATCGCTCCCTCCGGTTCGAGCACCGGCTGGCGCCCGCCCACCTCCGTCGCGACCTCGCTCTACCTGCTCCGGCACGGCGAGACGCCGCTCTCCATCGAACGGAGGTTCTCCGGCCTCGGAGACCCCGAACTCACGCCCAACGGCATCGCCCAGGCCGAGGCCGCCGCGGCCAAACTGGCCGGGAAGCCGTACGGCATCGAGGTGATCCTCAGCTCCCCGCTCAAACGCGCCCGCACCACCGCGGAGATCATCGCGGCCAGGGCGGGGCTTGAGGTCGTCGTCGAGGAAGGGCTGCGGGAGGCCGACTTCGGAGCCTGGGAAGGCTACACGTTCACCGAGATTCAGCGCCGCTGGCCCGACGAACTCGCCGCGTGGCTGGCGGACCCGTCCGCCGCGCCGCCGGGTGGGGAGAGTTTCGGGGTGGCGGCGCGGCGGGTCCAGGCGACCGGGGACCTGCTGACAGAGCGTTACGAGGGAAGGACGGTCCTTGCCGTCTCCCACGTCACGCCGATCAAGATGCTGCTGCAGTCCGCGCTGCTCGCTCCCCTCGGCGCGCTGTACCGCATGCATCTCGACCTGTCGGCCCTGTCCCTGATCGAGTATTACGCCGACGGCCCGGCGGTGGTGAAGACGTTCAACGACACCTCGCACCTCCACTGAACCGTCGGACAGTCATGGGCGATGAGCCCTCCACCTCGGCGTTCACGCCCACGAAAGGCCGCAGGGGTGGTGTCGGCGGTCTCACGTCCGAAAAAGATGGTGAAATCCCCACCTCGGCGGCCTCACGTCCATGACAGGCCTCGGCTGCGGAGGCGGTGAGACACCCGTCCTCCGCGACAGCCGGAACCCTCACGGCGTGTGAAACCGGCCGCCTCGCCGGTCGTCGGTGCTCTCATCGCTTCCCCCCCGGTGGTTCGTCCGTCCCGTCTCGTTTGATCTAGATTCCAGCGCACGCGACTTGCCGTTCGGTTGGAGTCCACTTGGGAGCCGTTAGGCTTGGATCACGGCGGACGAGCCGGCCGGGCGGCCGCGTCGGGTCTCTCACGAGGCCCGCCGAGGAAGGTCCGGGCTCCACAGAGCAGGGTGGTCGGTAACGCCGACCCGGGGTGACCCGCGGGAAAGTGCCACAGAAAACAGACCGCCTCGTCGCGAGACGGGGTAAGGGTGAAACGGTGGTGTAAGAGACCACCAGCGCCCACGGTGACGTGGGCGGCTCGGTAAACCCCACCTGGAGCAAGGTCAAGAAGGGGCGCTCCCTGGAGCGTCCCGCGCGCGGCGCCTGAGGGCTGCTCGCCCGAGTCGCGCGGGTAGACCGCTTGAGGCCGACGGCAACGTCGGTCCTAGATGGATGGTCGCCCCTTCACACACGTGAAGGACAAAACCCGGCCTACAGGCCGACTCGTCCGCCCTTAGGTCGTTCAGGCCCGCGCCGGTGCGGGGAGATGGCCCCGCAGTGGCCGAACCTGGCCGGTCGTGAGCTCAGCCCGACCAGTGCCACCGGGCCGTCTGACAACTACCGCCAGACGTATCCCCAGGTCTCGCTTACGCGAGCGACGAGGACGGTCGTGTCTTCGTGAGTGCGTCGGCGCACATGTACGGCGGGTCGTGGGCGTGCCGCCGCCTGTACGTAGTCGAAGGACAGTACGTCGGTCAGGCCGTCGGTGGCCATTACGACGAGCGTTCCCGGCGTGACGGCTCGGGCGGCGACGTCGGCCAGGAGACGGGGATGGGCGCCGACGGCGCGCAGTAACGGTCCGTGGTCGAAGGAGGGTGGGGTGGTCAGCGCGTGGCCATGGTGGTGCCGTCGCCAAGGACGAGCAGGCCGTCCTGGATCAGATAGCCGTCGGCGTTCTCGCCGTGGGTTCCTCCATCAGCTTGTCCGGGGGCGGTGAGGGCTGGCGTGGGTGGTGCGAGCCGGAGACCTGCTCCACACCGCCGATGCCTGTCACGTCGCCAGGCGCGGCCTCCCGCCGTTCGAGGAGGTGTCTTACCGGGAGCCTCCTCTCATCCGCCACCGCTCTATGCAGCCCGTCGTGGCCAGGGCCGTCAGGTTGAAAAGAGCTCGGTCATCCGAGATCGTCGCGATCACTTTCCGAATGGTGCTAATTTCCCATCTAAACCATCATTGATCACCATTCTCGCCGAGAATGCATTACGTGAACAAAGCAATGACGAGAACAGGGTTGGTGATCGTCGGACTGGTCGCCGCGGGGTTGAGCGGATACCTCGTGCTCCAGGGCTGGACGACGGCGGCTGTGCCCGCTGGTGTGATCGCGGCGTTCTGCGAACTGGGAGCCCTCTCGGTCGCGCTCACCGCGCGCCGCAGCACCGTACCGACGTCCGAGAAAACCCCCTCGGCGGAGGACCGGACGCCCGAGCCCGCTCTACCTTCGGCCCCAGCCGTCTACTCGGTCTACGCGCCCAACGCTCATAACATCATGAGCGGCGCCAGCAACACCGCCCACTTCAACTACTCACGACCTCGGTGACCGACGAAAAAAACGCCCCGGCAACGCATTACGTCGTGGCTCCGAACGCGGACATCGTCATGAGCGGCAATCAGAACCTGCTCATCAACGTATCCCCGTCACCCGATCCCCTGACGACGTCGAGTGGTGCCACCCCGCCCTCTCTCCTCAGGGAGGGGGAACTTGAGTCTCCGTACCGCGGGCTGGCCTCCTATGAGGCGAGTGACGCCCCCTACTTCTTCGGCCGGGAGGCCGCGGTCGCCGACATACGGAGAGAACTCGCCGAGCGACTCACCCGGCCCCGGATCCTCATGGTCGCCGGAGTGTCCGGCGTCGGGAAGTCGTCGCTGCTGCGGGCCGGTGTCCTGCCGTCAATCCGGCAAAACGGGCTGGTGGGAGCACCGGGTGCTCCACGCTGGCCGTGTGTTGTCATGACGCCGACGGCCGATCCCCTCGGCGCGCTGGCGGTCGCCGTCGCGCCGAGGGCCGGAGCCAGCGCCGCAGCCATCAAGCGCGAACTGACGGCCGACCCGGAAAGCTTCGCGCTGACCGCGGCGCAGATCCTAACGGCGACCGACGAAGAGCGGCAGGATCGCGCCGACGCCCCAGCACGCGTTCTCCTGATCGTCGACCAGTTCGAGCAGATCCTTCTGCGCTGTCGGGACGGCGCGGCTCAGCAGGCCTTCATCACCGCACTGGATGTCGCGGCAACCCGTGCCACCGGCCCGAGGGGAGAACCGCCCGCTCTGGTGGTCGCCGTCGTACGAGCTGATGTGGAGCCTCAGTTCGCAGAGTTTCCCCAGCTCAAAGAAGCAATTCGAAACCGCTTCCTGCTGATGCCGATGACCCGCAACGAATTGCACGCGGCCATCGTCGGCCCCGCAGTCAAAGCTGGATCGACCAATCCATCCGAATTGCTTCACGTCGTGGGTCAGGAAACCAGGAAGCACGGCGCTGGAGCGCTGCCGCTACTGTCCCACGCCCTGGATCAGGCCTGGCGGCTCCGCGCGGGCAGAGATCTCACTTTGAACGACTACATCCACGTCGGGGGAATAGAGAAAGCCGTTGGCATCAGCGCCCAGGCGGCTTACGACTCGCTAAGCGAGCACGATCAGGCTGTCGCTCGTCACGTTTTTCTCAGCCTGACCACGGTGACCGATGACGGCGTCAACAGCACCACCACCCGTACGCGTGGCGACCTGTGCGGTGATTCCGAGGGGGAACGCCAGAGCCTGGCCAAGGTGCTTGAGGCGTTTGCCGCCAAGCGCCTTCTCATCCTGGGCGAACAGACCGTGGAGATGAGCCACGAAGCCCTGCTGACCGCCTGGCCGCTTCTGCGTGACGAGTGGCTGGCCGAGACCGAGGCCGAACGCGGCCTGCGAGCGACCCTGACCAGGAACGCGAGGGAGTGGGCCGTCCACAGGGACTCCCCGCTCTACGACGGCTCCCGGCTGGACCGGATGCTCGCGCTCTCTCAGCGCATCTCCGCCGATTCGATCCGGTACCCTCCCCTGACCGCCCAAGAGCGCGCGTTCCTCGACGCCGGGGTCGCCGCACGGCACAAACGGCTCCGGTCGAAGCGGCTGCTTTCAATGTCCGCGGGCGGCGCTGTGGCTCTGGTCGTCGGCGCCCTGGCGGTGGCCGCGGCGGCGAACTTGGAGGCGGCGCGACTGCACACGTCGGCCCTGTCCCGCCAATTCGCGGCCCTGAGTAGCGGCGCCGCCGACTCCGACCCGGCCGTCTCCGCCCGCCTGGCTTCTTCTGGCTGGGCCATCGAGCGAACCGACGAGGCCCGGGCAAGCGCGCTGACCGTACTGCGAAACCCCTACCGTGCGACGCTCACCGGTCACCGGGGGACCGTCTACTCGGTGGCGTACGGCAAAGACGGAATTCTGGCGAGCGCCGGTGGCGACGGGAACATTCGGCTGTGGCGGGACAGGAAACTCGTGGGAACGTTCCAGGGGCACAGAGGCACCGTGCATCGCGTCGCATTCACCGTGGACGGAACCGTACTGGTGAGCGGGGGCGCGGATGGGACGGTCCGGCTCTGGGATGTCGCCACTGGGTCGCAGATCGGTGAATTCCACCTGGGTGGCACCGTCTACGGAGTGGCCTTCAGCCGCGACGGGACCATGGTGGCGGGAGCCGGCACCAGCAAGACGGCCCAGGTCTGGAGTACCGCGACCGGCGATCCGGTCGCCACCTTGACCGGCCACACCAACACGGTGGTGGGAGTGGCGTTCAACCCGTCCGGCACATTGCTGGCCACGACGAGCAACGACCATTCCGCGCGCCTGTGGAATCCGCGCACCGGTGCGCACGTCCGCACCCTTTCGGGCCACACCAACGCGGTCAACCCCGTGGTGTTCAACCATGACGGCGGCATCCTCATCACCGCGGGCTGGGACCGGACCATACGCCGGTGGAATGTCACCGACGGAAAGCCGATCGGTGAACCCCTTACCGGTCACGCCAACACGATCTACTGGATGGCGATCAGTCCTGACGGCTCCCTCCTCGCCACCGTGAGCGTCGACGACACGGTACGGCTGTGGGACCTGCACACCCTCCGTCCGGTCGGAACCCTGATCGGCCATAACGGCCCCGTCTACGCGGTGGCGTTCACACGTGACGGTGGCTCGCTCGCCACCGCCGGCGCCGACGCCGCGATCCGTCTGTGGGATGTGACGGGCTCACGGCCTCAGAACACCTTCACCGGTCATCAGGGCACGGTCAGCGCGGTGGCGTTCGGTCCTGGCGGCCGCCTGATCACGGGGAGTGACGACGACACCATCCGTATATGGGATGTAGCGACCCGCGAGCCACCCCAGGTTCTCAGGGATCATGGCGCAGATGTGCGGGGCATCGCGTTCGGCCCCGACCGAACCACGTTTGTCACGGGCGGATGGGACAGAACCGTTCGCTTATGGGACACGGCGACCGCCACCGCCGTCGCCACCTCCAGCGGACATTCCGACTACGTCAACGGTGTCGCCGTCAACTCTCGCGGGACCATGGCCGCGAGCGCGTCCGACGACGACACGATCCGTCTGTGGAGCGTCCGCGGCGGTGCGGAACTCGGTGTGCTCAAAGGCCATACCGGGGATGTACGAGCAACGGCGTTCGCGCCACAAGGAGACCTGCTCGCTTCGGCGAGCCTGGATGGCACCGTCCGATTGTGGGATGTACGGAAACGGGAACCAATCGACGAACTACGCGGACATCAGGGCTTCGTCAAATCGGTTGCTTTCAGCCTCAATGGAAAGGTGCTGGCGAGTGCGTCCGACGATCGGACCGTACGGTTCTGGGATCCCCTTTCACGGCAACCCACCGGCATACCCCTGATCGGCCATGACGACGCTGTATACGACGTGGCCTACAGCCCTGACGGCCGGATCATGGCGACCGCCAGTCGCGACCAGACCGTCCGGCTCTGGGACGCCGCCACCCACCGGCAACTCGGTCCACCCCTTACTGGGCACACGGGCGCGGTCATAAAAGTCGCCTTCAGCCTTGACGGAGGCACCCTCGCCAGCGTGTCCGACGACACCACCGTGCGGCTGTGGAGCGTGGCCCTGCCTAGTGACAACGAATTACTCGCCGCCACCTGCGCCATCGCGACAGGATCACTGACAGACCAGCAGTGGGCGGCGTATGCGCCGGGCGAGACGCCGCAGAGTTCCTGCCGCCCGGCCCATTGACATAGGGCGCCGGGAACGCCCCGCGGAAGCCCGGCCCCGCACATCCCCATGCATTGGCCGCAGCGGAGGGTGGTTCGCCGCGAAGAAGTGCGGACCCCTATTTCATGTCGAGCGAGAATCATGGAACTTATGAAAGTTTGCTAGATTTGTACTATAAGTCAGAAATTAACCCATTTTGTGCGTCTTCGTACGGCTCTACAATCCGCCGGTCAAAAGAGGGGAAGAGAGTCTTATATGCCTCTCTGTCCCTGATGTCTTTCGTTGGTGGGCATCCTCGCGAATTATTGGGGTTGTTGTAAACCAATGAGCCGAGGTGGCTGTCTTCTTGTGGCATGTGTCGCGACGGGGCACGTGGTCGAGGAGGGCGTGACGATGGAGTACCGGTTCAATTCGCCTCCCGGATGGCCGGTTCCCCCTGTGGGCTGGCGGCCTCCGGAGGGATGGCAGCCGAATCCGTCGTGGCCTCCGGCGCCGCCCGGCTGGGAGTTCTGGGTTCCTGTACAGCCGCCGCCTCCGCCTTCCGCACCTCCGGTTCAGTCGCAGCCCGCTCCAGTTCCCGCGATGCCGGAGCGCAGCGGTGGAGGGCTGTTCGGCGGCAAGAAGAAGCTGGAGGCGGAGAACGCCGAGTTGCGCGTATGGGTCGAGAGACTGGGCGGCATGGACGCCATGCGTGTCTCCGCGATGACCGAGGCGCTGCATGCCGAGCATCAGGGGCTGCAGACGGCCATCGCGGATGCCACGCGGCGGCTGCGCGAGGTCGAGCGGCTGATCGTGCAGACCGAGGAGACCGTGCTGCTGCAGGAGGCCGGTGTCTATGAGTACCGGCACCCGTTAAGTGACGCGGTGGCCTACAAGGAGCGGCTGGCGCAGGTCAAGGCGCGCATCAAGGAGTTGTCCAAGGACGGCAAGGCGGTGGTGGGTTCCACTAGCTGGCAGGTCAACGGGTCGGCGGCCGCGGGGCGCCGGATGGTGCGCGACTTCTCCAAGCTGATGCTGCGTGCCTACAACGCCGAGGCCGACAACTGCGTGCGTACGATGCGCCCGTACAAGTTGCAGTCGGCTGTTGATCGTCTGGAGAAGGCGGTGGAGATGATCGTCAAGCTCGGCAAGACGATGAGCATCCACGTCAGTGGCGATTACCATCGGTTGCGGGTCTATGAGCTGGAGCTGACCGCCGACTACCTGGCCAAGCAGGAGGAGGAGAAGGAGCGCACCCGCGCCCAGCGGGAGCAGCAGCGCGAGGAGGAGGCCGCGCGGAGAGAGTTCGAGCGGGAGAAGGCCAGGCTTCGCAAGGAGGAGTCCCACTACCGCTCCGCGCTGTCGAAGCTGCTGGCCAAGGGGGACGAGGCCGGGGCGGAGGAGCTCAAGGCGAAGCTGGAGGAGATCGGCGCGGCGGTCAGTGACGTCGAGGCACGCGAGGCCAACGTCCGGGCCGGCTACGTGTACGTGATCTCCAACATCGGCGCGTTCGGCGAGGACGTCGTCAAGATCGGCATGACCCGCCGTCTGGAGCCCGAGGATCGTGTCCGGGAGTTGGGCGATGCCTCGGTGCCGTTCAAGTTCGACACGCACGCGCTGATCTTCAGTGACGACGCGGTCGGGCTTGAGGGGCGGCTGCATGCCGCGTTGAACGACCGGCGTGTCAACAAGGTCAACCTCCGCCGCGAGTTCTTCCACGCCACACCCGCCGACGTCAGGGACCTGTTGCAGAAGATCGCGGGCCAGCATCTTCTGGAGTACCGGGACACTCCCGAGGCCCTGGAGTGGCACCAGTCGGTTCACGCGAAGACGGCAGCGGGCTGAGCCGGATCGCGCACCTGGCCGGTGTGCCCCGAGGGCACATCGGGGGCACATGGCGTTGGAAGGCGGAGGACAATGTCAAAGGATGGCAGCGTTCTCGCAGGTCAGAGGGCAGGTCGCTGGCCGGTGTGCAGGTCGTGAGTACGCCGGATCAGAACCCGGCCTGCAGGCCGACTCGTTCGCCTTCCCTCCTTTGGCCTGGGGCGAATCCGTGATCAGGTAAGATCAAAACGGCCGGAGGGCACGTTCACACGGGTCCGCCCGCCGAGGCGAAGGCGCGGTCCAGGGCGGTGCGAGCCCGCTCGGACGCCTCCGGGACCAGATGCTCGTAGAGATCCATGGCCGTGGTGATGGCCTCGTGCCCGAACCGGCGGGCCGCCCGGCGACGGGCGCTCCCGAATCGGCGCGGGCGGGCCGGAGACCGTCCTATTTCCTCCTCGCCGGAAGGCTCCCTGAGGGCCTTCCGTGATCGGAGACCCTCTTAGGGATGATTCGGTGATGCACGGGTGCTACCGCATGGTGCGCGGACGATGCGTGAAGGGACTCACGCGGGGAGCAGTGCCAGCAGATTGACGGGGAAGTTTGTGAAGTCGCCGGGGCGGATGGCACGCAGGACGGTCGCGGCGAGCACCGGGTCTCGCTGGATCATGAGGACGGCGGTGTTCGGCTGGCTGAAGAACTGCATGGTCATCTAAACCCTTCCGTGGAAACCCCCGGCTTTAGCCGTGGGGAGGAAACGGAACCCCTGCGGAGCAGGTCAGGGGTAGCCCATCCGCCGCCAAGGCGGATGGGCGTCTGGTTAGGCGTTGCGCT
>Ga0233377_1000092_pt1 | contig 58254 bp, 47 predicted proteins | sample ElkDunMinimDraft_6_FD_191540 | JGI IMG/M metagenome (GOLD analysis project Ga0233377, IMG submission 191540) | Fecal eukaryotic communites from dung pellets of Tule Elk in California, USA - Elk Dung E36 | ecosystem: Host-associated > Mammals > Digestive system > Large intestine > Fecal | place...
GAGTTCAGGCGCCACTTCTGGTTGTTCTGGCCGTTGCAGTCCCAGATGATCACCGATGCGCCGTCGGCGCTGCTCCCGCCGTTGACGTCCAGGCACTTGTTGCCGTACACCCGCAGCTCGTTCGAGCTGGTCGAGGTCCACCGCTGGTTGGCCTGGCCGTTGCAGTCCCAGATGTTCACCGCCGCGCCGTTGGCCTGCGAGGCGCCGGAGACGTCCAGGCACCGGTTCGACGCCACTCCGCGCAACGCGCTCGTGTTGGCGGTGGGCGTCGGGGTCGGGGTGGGCGTCGGGGTCGGCGTCGGGTCCGGGTTCGGGTTGCTCAGCTCCTTGATGCGGATGTTGCGGAAGGCCGCCACGTCGCCGGAGCCGTGGTTCTGGATGCCGATGTAGCCCTGCTGGAGCGAGCGGACCGGGTCGGTGTTGGTGAAGTCGTTGATCTTCGCGCCGTTCAGGAACACCTGCAGCCGCTCACCCTCCACGAGCAACTCGTAGGTGTTCCACTGGCCCGGCGGGTTCAGCGCCGCGTCACGTGCGGCGATGTCCGCCGCCTTGAAGCCGTAGATCGCCCCGGTCGTCTTGTCCTGGCTGTCGGTCGCGTCGATCTGCACCTCGTGCCCGGTGTTGAGCGCCGCGTTCGGGTCGCCGGTGGCCGGGAACCCGACGATCACCCCCGAGTTGGAGTCGCCGGTCAGTCTCCAGTCGAGCTTGAGCGAGTAGGAACCGAACTGCTTGGCGCTGTACCACAGCATGCCCATGCCGCCCTGGGAGGTCAGCGTGGCGTTGCTGTTCGCGAACGACCCCGGTCCGGCCTGCGACCAGCCCGTCGTCGCCCCGTTGTACAACGGCGTGTAGCCGGTCTCCGGGCGGCAGTCGGCGTTGACCGCCTTGGCCGCGTACCGGATTCCGCCCAGCAGCAGCGTGCGGAAGTTGGAGTCCGAGTACGACGCCTGGGTGTGCCCCAGCCCGGTGTAGAACGAGCGGCCCGACGCCTGGGGGCGGCACCAGGTGATCGGATGGTCACCCATGCCGCCGCCGCTGTAGCTGCTCTCGTCCAGGCTCTGCAGGACCCGCACGTTCGCACGGGGGTTGGTGCGGTAGCTGTACCACTCGTCGCTCCGCGACCAGGTCGTCCCCAGATGGGCGGTCGCGGCGTGCGCCCGGTCCTCGTTCCTCACCGTCGCCTGCTGGATCGCCGGATGGCTGTTGAACCAGGCACCCACCAGCTGCCCGTAGTACGGCCAGTTGTACTCGGTGTCGGCGGCCGAATGCACCCCCACGAATCCGCCCCCGCCGTCCACGTACGACTGGAAGGCGTTCTGCTGGGTGTCGTTCAGCACGTCACCGGTGGTGTTGAGGAACACCACCGCCTTGTACTGGGCGAGGTTGGACGCGCCGAAGGCGTTGGAGTCCTCGGTCGCGTCCACGGTGAAGTCGTTGGAAGCCCCCAGGTCGCGGATGGCCTGGATCCCGACGGGGATCGCGTCGTGCCGGAACCCGGCCGTCTTGGAGAAGACCAGCACCTTGAAGGCGGCGGCCTGGGCGGGGACGGCGGGGACCATCATCGTGGCGGCGGCGGCGGTGAGCGCCACCGCGGCCGCCGAGAGGCGTCGAAGCACGGATGTCCTCCGGTCACCGCCCGCGGCGGGTATCAGATGTCGAAGCATGGATGTCCTTCCATCGTGGCGCCCGGCACGGCCCTTCCGGCGATGAGCCGGGCCGTGCCGGGCGCCACATCGATGAGGTGCTCGTGGTGTGGTCGGGGTCGCGGGTGAGGCGGACCGCCTCAGACGCGGGTCCATCTCTGGTTGGTGCCGCCCTGGCAGGTCCAGATGTGCACCTTGGTGCCGTTGGCGGTGCCGTAGTTGGACACGTCCAGGCACTTGCCGCTGCCGACCGCGGTGATCGTGCCGTCTGAGTTCAGGCGCCACTTCTGGTTGTTCTGGCCGTTGCAGTCCCAGATGATCACCGCGGTGCCGTCGGCGGTTCCGGCCCCGTTGACGTCCAGGCACTTGTTGCCGTACACCCGCAGCTCGTTCGAGCTGGTCGAGGTCCACTTCTGGTTGTTCTGGCCGTTGCAGTCCCAGATGTTCACCGCCGCGCCGTTGGTCTGCGAGGCGCCGGAGACGTCCAGGCACCGGTTCGATCCCACCCCGCGCAACGCGCTCGTGTCACCGGAAGGCGTCGGGGTCGGGGTGGGGGTCGGGGTGGGCGTCGCACCGGTGCCGAAGGTGAAGGCGTCCATGTCGAACAGGTAGCCCTGGCCGGTCGGGCCTCGGAAGACGAGGTACAGCGTCGTGGTGCCGCTCGGCGCGCCGCTGAGGTTCGCCGAGACGTCGGCGAAGGTCTCCCAGCTACCGGTGCTCGTGACGTTCACCGTTCCCAGCAGCGTGCCCGTGGCCGAGCCCGCCCGCACCTCGATCCGGCCGCCCGCGCCCGCCGAGGACACCCGCGCGGTGAAGCTCCTGGCGTTGCTCAGGTTGTAGGGCTGGAAGGAGACCCAGTCGCCGTCGTCGACGAAGCCCACGGTCTTGCCGCCCTCGGCGCTGGCGTGGTCCGCCGTCTGCACGCCCTGCTGGGCGCCGAAGTGCTCGCCCTGCCGGTGTCGTGGCTGCAGCGTCCGGCTGCTGGTGGAGGTCAGGCCGCCCCCGTCGGTGTAGGAGGCCACGAAGACACCGAAGATGTTCGCCGCGGCGTCGTGCTCGCCGTCGACCGGCACCGCGATGGAGCCGCTGCAGCCGTTCCTGGAGGTGATCTGGTGAGCATGGCTGTCATGGCCGAGCGAGTAGGTCACCGTCACCTTCGAGCAGTCGATCGTGCCGTCCTCCGGGTCGCTCACGCTCACCTGGAACGGCACCGTGTCGCCGAAGGAGAACAGCTGACCGTCGCCCGGGGTCGTGAGCGTGACGGCCGGGGCGGTGTTGCCGACGGTCACGCTGACGCTCGCGCCTCCGGTGAGCCCCTGCGGGTCGCGGACGGTGAGCGTCGCGGTGTACGAGCCGTTCGCGGTGTAGGTCTTGGTCGGGTTGGCGGCGGTGGAGGTGGTGCCGTCGCCGAAGTTCCACGAGTACGTCAGCGCGCCGCCCTCGGGGTCGGAGCTGCCCGAGGAGGAGAAGTTCACCGTCAGCGGAGCCGCTCCCGAGGTCTTGTCGGCCGAGGCCCTCGCGATCGGGTTGCGGTTGGCCTGGCCGATGTACTCGATCCGGTAAAGCGCCTGGTTGTTGTTTCCCGTGCCGTAGTCCAGCACGTACAGCGCCCCGTCGGGGCCGAAGGCCATGTCCATCACCTGCGTTCCCGACCAGGGGAACGCGGAGATCTCCCCGTAGCCGCCGTCGCTCTTCACCTCGATGGCCTTGATCCAGCGGCGGCCGTACTCTCCGGCGAAGAACCGTCCGTCGAGCGACTGGGGGAACTTCACGCTTGAGTTCAGGTTCGGGTCGTACCGGTAGACCGGACCGCCCATCGGCGACTCGGAGCCGCTGCCGAACTCCGGCGGCGAGCCGGAGTCACCGGCGTACTTGATCCACGCCGGCTTGGCCGGGGGCAGCGTGGTCAGTCCGGTGTTGCGGAAGGAGTTGTTGGTCGGGCCTCCCGAGCAGTTGTACTTCGAGCCGGTGCTGTTGGAGGCGAAGTTCCACTCGTTGTAGGTCTCGTTGGTGGTGTTGCTGCCCGTGCAGTACGGCCAGCCGTAGTTGCCGGCGGCGGTGATGCGGTTGAACTCCACCTGGCCGCTCGGTCCCCGGTTGGAGTTGGTCACCCCCGCGTCCGGCCCGTAGTCGCCCAGGTAGACGATGCCGGTCGCCTTGTCGACGCTCATACGGAACGGGTTGCGCAGACCCATCGCGTAGATCTCCGGTCGCGTCCTCGCCGTCCCCGGCGCGAACAGGTTGCCGCTGGGGATCGTGTAGGTGCCGTCCGCCTGCGGCTTGATCCGCAGGACCTTGCCGCGTAGGTCGTTGGTGTTGGCGGACGAGCGCTGGGCGTCGTACTGCGGGTTGCGGTTGGTCCGCTCGTCCAGCGGGGAGTAGCCGCTCGACTCGAAGGGGTTGGTGTCGTCGCCGGTGGTCAGGTACAGGTTGCCCTGCGCGTCGAAGTCGATGTCGCCGCCCGCGTGACAGCACTGGCCTCGGTCGTTGGCGACCCGCAGGACCACTTTCTCGCTGGCCGTGTCGAGTGTCTCATCCGACTTGAGGGTGAACCGTGACAGGTAGAACTCGCCCTTCCACTGGTCGAACTGCGCCTGTGTGCCGGTGGCCGGGGCGTCGCCGTTCGGCGTGCTCAGCCGGGGGGAGTAGTACAGCCAGACGTACCGGTTCGTGGCGAAGCCCGGATCGACCGCCACTCCCTGCAGGCCCTCCTCGTCGTGGGTGTAGACGTTGAGCCTGGCGGCCACCTTCGTGTTGCCGTTGACGTCGGTCACGCGCAGTGTGCCGTCGCGGGCCGTGTGAAGGACCGATCGGTTCGGCAGCACGGCCAGTGACATCGCCTCGCCGAGCTCGTTACCGCCCGACGCGAGTGACACCTGCTGGTAGTCGGAGGCCGGGATGTTCAGCGCGAGCGCCTGGTACGAGCCCGCTCCGTTGAGGCCGGATGATGACGCGTACGGGGCGGAGGAGGCCGCGAGAGTGGAGGTGACGGGGACGACGAGGCTGAACGCCACGGCCAGCACCGCGGCGACGATGCCGGTCAGGACCGGTCTGAGCGCCGTGGCAGGCGAGGATGGTTGCACGGTGGTTCCTTCGGGGGGGGTGGGGTGTAGGTCAGGTCACCGGTGACACCACGAAAGAAGGCATGGTGAGGCGAGGTCGTGAAGGTGGACATGGCCGACCACGACGTGAAGGGCCGCGAAGCTCCCCCACATCCCGCTCGTGTGATCCAGCCGCGGAGGCACCAGGATCACCCCGGGACCTCACTACCCATTACGTTCCGACCGCTTATGCCCGTCAAGACTTTAAGCCTACTTATTTCACAAATAGCACATCTCGGCTCCGGCCACGGTGAGCTGTTTTCCGCTCTCACCTGGGACGATGTTCGCCTTGCGGCGAACCGCGCCAACCATCCCGCATGAAACGTTCAGATGTGTCGTACTGATAGGGGGTTTTTCGATCTCAGCGAAACACCCCCGTGTCCTCGGCCCCGCCCCACGCGGGAACGGCCGGCGTCGGGTCGCGACGAGGAGCTCGCGACGGCCGCCGGGCGCGAGTTCGAGGAGGAGACCGGGTGGCGGCCCGGACCGTTGCGGCCGCTGCTGCGCGTCCAGCCGAGCAACGGGCTCTCCGACTCGGTCCACCACGTCTTCCGTGCCGACGGCGCCACCCACATCGGCCCGCCGACCGACGCCTGGGAGGCCGAGCGCATCGAGTGGGTGCCCCTCGCCGACGTCCGCGACATGGTCGGCAGAGGTGACGTCACCTGCGGCACCGGCATGGCCGCGCTGCTCTATGTCCTCACCGAGCCCTAGGACGCGAAGCGATCCGCCTGTCCCGGGCCGGCACTCGACGGCCGCGACCGCCTCAAGGCCCCCGCCGGCCTCCGCCTACCGGAACGGACCCCCGCCTCAGTCCTTCGTCAGCCCGGAAACTGGCCCGTTCCCACCTGGGACGATCTCCGGACAATCATCCCGATCTTCTTTTTGGCACGCGATACTTGGCAGCAGGGAGCACCATGTAAGGACGCATGACCTGAAACATGGTTAATCGCTATGCTTTTGGACCACGGCAAAGGGGGCGAGCCTGTGCAGCGCGTAGTGGTCGATCCTGAAGTGCCCAGAGAGGTCGCCGACCTCCTCCGCCGGAACGGCCCGTTGCTTTACCGCCTCCGCACCAAACGCCCTCCCAGGGACACGAACGCTCCCCGGGTTCCGGGAATGCTCATCGGCTTCTTCGGCGGGTCGATCGTCCTCTCGATGGGAGGCATCCTCCTCCTCGGTGCCTCGATCCTCCAGGCCAGCGTCCTGCTCGCCCCGCTGATCATGCTGCAGCTCTCCATTCTCGGGGTGATCTACGTCGCCAGGAAGCCCTCTTCCGCCGACTCCGTCGAGCGGCTCCTGTACGAGCACTCGCGGCACTGGCACGGACGCTTCCTGATCCTGGAGGACTTCGACTACGACGCCAGACACCTGCTCGGCAGAGCACAGAGGGCGATCGACCACATCCTGCGCTCGCGGGTCAACGCGATGGGCATGCTCGACAGCGTGCGCAACTCGGTGATGCTGCCCGCCGAGGAGTGGGAGATCGCCCGGCTGCTGACCAAGCTCTCCTCGCTGCGGGCCAGGCACCGCCACCTCGCCAAGGGCGGCAGGAGCCCCGAGGTCGTCGCGGCCATGGTGCCGCTGGAGCGGGCCCTGGCCGCCAGCCAGGCCGCCGTGCTCGCGCGGGTCGAGGCCCTGGAACGCTACGCGGGCCACGTGGCCGACGCCGAGCGGGCGATGCGCGCCCAGGGACAGATCGAGGTCCTGCGGGCGCATCTGCCCGAGTACGAACAGCTCGTCGCCGAGACGGGCGCGGCCAGATTCTCCGGGCCGGAGATCACGCATCTCAGCGGCGACGCCGAGATGCTTCAACGGGCACTGCGCGAGAGCGTACGCTCGGCGCACGAGGCTTTCCGCCATCTCAACGGCTGACGTGAAATGTGATCGAACGGAGGGATGAGCCTGTGCGGCCAGTGGTGGTCGATCCTGAAGTTCCCCCCCGGACCGCCGACCTGTTCCGCCGACACGCGTCGATGTTGTCTCGCATCCGCGCCGGTTGGACTCCCGAACCCTCGCCGCCCAACTCCCGCCTGCCCGGACGCTTCCTGAACGTCGGCGGAGGGGTCGCGGCGCTCTTCCTGGTGTGCCTGATGTTCCTCGCCGACGTCGGGCAGCTGCTGTTCTTCATGCTCGCGCTGCTCGTCTTCGTGGTCTTCGTCGGCCTGCTGGCCGCCCGCGAGCCCCTGGAGCCCGAGACGGTGGAGCAGGAACTCTACCGTGAGGCCCGCTGGTACGAGGGCCGCTACCTGCTCCCCGCCGAGGACTTCGACTACGACGCCGGGCAGTTGCTCGACCGGACCCAGCAGGCGATCGACTACATCCTGCGCTCGCAGGTCAACGCGGCGGGCATGCTCGACGACGTGCGCAACTCGGTGATGCTCCCCGCGCAGGAGTGGGAGATCGCCCGGCTGCTGAACAAACTCTCCTCACTGCGCAACGAGCACCAGGAGTTCGTGTACGGCGGGAGCACTCCGGAGGTGGCCGCGGCCATGGCGCCGCTGGAGCGGGCCCTGGCCGCCAGCGAGGCCGCGGTGCTCGCGCGGATCGAGGCCCTGGAACGCTACGCGAGCCACGTGGCCGACGCCGAGCGGGCGCTGCGCGCCCAGGGACAGATCGAGATGCTTCGCGCGCGACTCCCCCGCTACGAGGAGCTGCTGGCGGAGTCCGGCGCCGACACCTTCGCCGTACCGGAGATAGGCAGGCTCGCCGAGGACGCCGGTCAGCTGGAACAGGCGCTGCGTGACAGTGTCCGCTCAGCGCACGAGGCGTTCCGCCACCTCGACGCCTCCGCTTCTCCTCCCGCCGACCCGGCTTCGCCCGAAGACTCACCGGGGGAACCTCCGGCTCGCTGAGAGAGCCCGGCTCGGGCGGGGCTCGGGCAAAGCCGTGCCCCGCCCGGGTCGCGGCGCTTCGGGCAGGTCTTGCCCTTGTCATGGGCGGCGAAGAAGGCGAGGATAGCTCGCGTTCTTTGGAGGTAGCATGCGGATCCGCCTGGACGTGGCCCTCGGCGTGGTCGTGCTCGCCGACGTGCTCCGGGTCTTCCTGCCATCGCTGATCACACTCTTCGGCCGGGCGGGAAGCACCCCGGCGGAGATGATGGGCCTGTACGCCGTCTCCTGGTTCGTCCTGGCCTTCCTCACCGTGCCGCTGGCCAGGTTCGTCCGCCCTCCGCTGATCGCCCTCGGCGCCGCGGGCCTGCTGGTCCTCGCCCGGCTCGCGCTCCAGCTCACCGACGGCGGGGAGCCGCAGCTGTACGTGGCCGGCCTCGGCCTGCTCGCCGGGCTGGTCTGGCTGGTGGCGATCGCGATGAGCGGGATCGACGCCCGGCCCCTGATGGGCGGGGTGATCACCGGTCTGGCCGCCTCCACGGTGATCCACGCGGCGCTCGACGGCATCGACCTCATGTGGCGTCCCGGAGCGGTCCCGTGGATGCTGCTGGTGGCGGAGCTCCTGCTCTTCTGCGCGTTCACGGTCCGGGCCGAACCCCCGGACGAGGAGTACTCCGGGGCTCCCCGCGCCTGGCTCACGGTCGGCCCCGCCCTGCTGCTCTGGGGCCTCTACACCGGCAACACCGCCCATGCCCAGGCGGCGACCGTCTCCGCGCAGCAGGCCGCCGCCGTGATCGTGGCGGCGTTCGCGGTGGTGTCGGCGGCGCCCGCCGCGCTGCCGGTGCTGCGCCGCCCGCTCCTGCCCGCGGTCGCCCTGGTGGCCTCGGCGGTGGCGTTCACCCTGGGCAGAGCCACCGTGAACGGCGTTCAGGGGGTGGCGCCAAGCTGGACGATCGTCGCGCAGATCGTCGGGCAGGTCGCGCTGGGAGCATGCCTCGCACACGCCGCGACGACCTTCGGCCGGGATCGGCCGGCCAGGCGGGGCCTGGCCGCGGCCGGGGGGATGCTGCTGTTCGTCGTGTTCGTCTTCGGCTACTACGCCGCCTACGACCTCTACCTGCCCAACGCGTGGGTGCCGATCTGCGCGGCGCTCGTCGTCGCGCTCCTGGGCGTGACGGGAAGCACGGGCCTGCCTCGCCGCTCCTACGACCGGCGGTTCGCGGCCGCCGTCGCCGCCGCCGTCGCGCTGGTGGCGGCCGTTCCCCTCTGGCAGGGTGCCCAGCCCCGCTGGGAGGGGCCGGACGACGGGCTGCGGATCGCGGCGTACAACATCAGGATGGGCTACGGCGAGTCCGGCAGGCTCTCCCTGGAACAGCAGGCCGACGCGCTCAGGGAGCTGAGGCCGCACGTGGTCGTGTTGAGCGAGGCCGACAGGGGCTGGCTGCTCAACGGCGGCCACGACGGGGTGCGGCTGATCGCCGAACGACTGGGCATGCACCACGTCTGGGCCCCGGCGACCGACGAGGTGTGGGGCGACGCCCTGCTCACCACGCTGCCGATCACCTCGATCAGGAACCACGTTCTCGTCCAGGGCGGCCCGACCGGCGCGCAGGCGCTGGAGGTCGGGCTGCGGTGGCGGGGCACGGACGTCACCGTGATCGGCACCCACCTGCAACCTCCGCCGGGCTGGCGCGAGCTCGACCAGGTCGAGCAGCTCGGGGAGATCGTCGAGAACGCCGCGAAGGGCGACACCCCGGTGATCGTGGCCGGTGACCTCAACCTCCAGCCCGGCGATCCGGCCTGGCGGGTGCTCACCGACGCCGGCCTGACCGATCCCTTCGCCCCTGTCAGGCCGTTCAACACCATTCCGTCCCCGAGCGGACCGGCGGAGCAGATCGACCACGTGCTCGTCACCCCGGGATTCACCGGAAAAGACCAGGCCAACCCCGATGTCCCGCACTCCGACCACCGTCCGATCGCGGTCACCCTGGTCGCCGGGCCTTGATCGGGCGCTTCTGGGTAATGTCAGGTGCATGACAGGAGAACCTGTGCTGGTCTTCGACGGCGACTGCGGTATCTGCACGACGAGCGTCCGGTTCGCCGAGCGCCGCCTCGGGGTACGCGCCCGGGTCGTCCCCTGGCAGTTCGCGGATCTCCGGGCGCTGGGTGTCACGCGCGAGCGGGCCGAGCGCGAGGTGCTCTGGGTCGAGGGAGGGCGGGTGTACGGCGGGGCACAGGCGGTGGCCAGGCTGCTGATCGCCGCCGGTCTCCCGTGGAGCCCTCTGGGATTCGTGCTGCGGATCCCTCCGTTCCGGTGGATGGCCCGGGGGGTCTACCGGCTCGTCGCCGCCAACCGTCACCGCCTGCCGGGCGGCACCCCCGCCTGCGCCCTGCCTTCGGAGCCCCGACCCGCGAGGTCGGTCCCCTCGGTCTCGGAGCGCCGATGAAAGGCGTCCTGCTCGTCGGCCTGGAGCCGCTCGACGGCGCCGCGAACCCGTCGTGGGAGGCGATCGGGCTCGTACCCGCAGTGCGGACCGCGCTGCTCCCCTGCGCGTTCGGCGGATCGCTGGAGCACCTGCGGGCGGCGGTGGCGGAGCACGATCCAGCGGTGGTCGTGTGCGTCGGGCAGGCCGGCGGGCGGCCGGACGTGACGGTGGAGCGGGTGGCCGTCAACCTCGACGACGCCTGTGTCCCCGACGGCGCGGGCTGCCGGCCGATCGACGAGCCGGTGGTGCGCGGTGGTCCCGCCGCCTACTTCTCCACCCTGCCCGTGAAGGCGTGCGTGGCGGCGACGCGGGCCGTCGGGGTTCCGGCGAGCGTCTCGCAGAGCGCCGGGACGTTCCTGTGCAACCACCTCTTCTACGGTCTCATGCACATGATCGCCACCGAGCGGCCGGCGGTTCGCGGGGGGTTCGTACACGTGCCGTTCAGTCCGGAACAGGTCCTGGGCGAGGCCGTCCCCTCCATGCCCGTCACGGTGGTCGCCCAGGCGCTCACCGCGATCGTGACCACCGCCGTCTCCGTCTCCCTGGGCGGCGATCTCCGCCTGGTCGGCGGCTCCCTCCACTGAGGGGCTCACGCTCTTAGGGCGGCGCACCGTACGAGACCGCCTCCGGCGGTCTCGGGCGCGGCCTCACGCCCCCCGGACGCGCCATGTCCTCGAAGCCGCTCCTCAGAGCGGCACGCCGTACACCACGCGACGACCCACGAACTCGCTCACGCTCCACAGCGTCCTCTTGCCGCGGACGCAGGTCAGATCCTCCGGGCCCACCGGGTAGGGCCGCTTGCGCACCGTGTCGCCGACCACGATCAGCGTGCCGTTCCCGGCGGAACCCGCGCCCTGGCTGAGATACCAGACGCCCTCGTAGGAGAGCGCTCCCTGGATCTTGTTCCCCGGCAGCGCGTAGGCGTCCATCGCCTGGACGACACCTCCCGCGGGAGCGTTCAGGGTTCCTGCCGCCGTCAGCGGCCAGCGGGCGACCCGTCCGACCTGGCCCGCGGTGTCGACGTACTCGCCGGAGATCAGGACATCGGGATCGGTACTGCGGTCGACGGCGGCGAAGGAGAAGCGGACGCTGCCGCTGGTGGTGGTCCAGGCGTCGGTCTGCGGCATCACGTACCGGTAGCCGAACGCGTCGTACACGCCGCCCTTCCTTCCGATGGTCTCCGTGCCGCTCCCGTTGACCTCGAAGATCTGCCGGGTGTCGAAGACCCGCAGACCCCGGGTGGTGTCGGCGACGTACATCAGGTTGCCGTACCAGGCGACACCGCCGGCGTGGATGTTGATCGGCGTGATGCTCCCGTCGGCTCCGGTCCGCACCAGCAGAACGTGCCGGTAGCGGAGCGTCGCGGGGTTCACGAAGGTCAGGCGCACGCCCCGCTCCGTCCCCGACGACGGCGTGTGATACCAGCTCACCACGAACGTGCCCCCGGCGATCCCGGCGTCGGAGGCGCAGGTCAGACCCTGGGGGTACCACTCCTTGGTGGCGTTGTCCCCGGCGTCGAAGGTGTACCAGTCAACCGGTTTCGGCTTCATCGTGCCGAACGCCCCGGTACCGGCCGACCCCTTCCTGACCGTGACGCGGTTGGCCTTGGCCAGGACGGTGTCGAGCGAAACCCGCTTGAGGTCCTTCTCCAGAAGCGTGATTCCGGTCGCGAGGCCGCCTCCGTCCCGCTTCAGCCCGAATGGCTCCGCCGATACGACCTTCATCTGGCTCATGAGGGGGATCTCTTCCTGTCCGATTCCGCCAGGATGTGCGGGATCAAGATACGAAGTTCACGAGTATGCCGGTACTCACGCCTTTTTTGCAGTTAGAAAGGCCAGGTGTGGACGGGCTCCCCTGCCAGCGACAGCTCCCGGTACCGGCTCACCACGCGCGCCGCCGCGACCTGGTCGCCGCCCTCGCGAACCAGTGCCTCCCGCTGCCAGATCGCGCCGGTACGGCGGCGGACGACACGTTCCCGCACGATGTCCAGCGTCCACCGGGCCTCGTCCGGGTCCACCCCCATCTTGTCGAGCCCGGCCTCGGCGACCGTCAGCAGGTCGAGGACGAGCCGCGCGGCGGGGATCTCCTCACCCAGGCCAGGCCAGCTCAGCGGCGCGTCCAGGCCGTGGATCGCGGCGCGGTAGAAGTTACGGTAGGCCCCGGAGAAGGGGAAGTCCTCCACCGGCTGGACCGCCAGGGCGGCGGTCAGCCCGAGCAGGAAGGCACTGTTGGCCGCCATGTCGGCCGCGCTCGGCCCGGCGGGCAGGGCACGCATCTCCACCCGCAGGTGGCCGCCGTCACCGGGGTCGTAGACCGGCCGGTTCCACCGCCACACGGTGCCCTGGTGGAGCCGGAGCTCGGCCAGTCCGGGGACGCCGCCGGCGGGCACCTCCTCCGGCGCGAAGGTCATCGGCAGCACCGGCTCGTAGTCGCGGACGCACGTCTCGAACATCTCCTCGGCGCTCCGCACCCAGCCGGAACCGAACCCCACCCGCCGGTCCCTGCGGTCGAGCCGCTCCACGTCCCGATCGTCCGCGGCCTCCTCGAACAGCGCGATCCTCGTCTCCTCCCACAGCCTCCTGCCCATGAAGCAGGGCGAGTTACCGCTGGCCGCGAGAACCGGGCCGATGGCCAGTTGGGCGGCGTTGTAGACGCGGGCGAAGTCGGCCGGTGGCGTGCGGAGATGAACCTGCCAGGAGGTGTTGGCGCTCTCCAGGATCACCCCCTCGACCTCCAGCTCCAGCAGCTCGACCCCCTCGACGCGCACCCGGAACGGCTCCGTGCGCAGCCGCCGCATTCCCCTGGCCAGCGCCCGGTAGCGGCCCTCACCGCTCAGCGCCTCGTAGGTGAAGTCGAACTCGCTCAGCGACGGCAGGATCCCGATCGCCACGGCCTGCCCGCCCTGCGTCGCGGCCGCCGTGTCCACCACGGCCATGATCTCCCGCATCTCGCTCACCAGGGCGGTGAACGGCCTCCCGGCGATCGGCAGCGGGGTCAGGTTGGCCTCCAGGTTGAACCTGCCCAGCTCCAGCGTGAGCCGATCGTCGGCCGCGGCGGCCCGCACCTCGTGGTTACGGGGAAGCGGCCTCCCCTCGGGCGTTATGAGAAACATCTCCAGCTCGGCCCCGATGGTCGCGGGACCGGCGCCGAAACCTGGTCTTGCGAGCACCTCGCGAAGGGTGTCGAGCTGCTCCGCCAGCTTCCCCCTGAAACGGAGGAACTCCGCCTCGGAGTAGCGGTCCTTGTCGACTTGCTGCCCCATCACACCGTCCGATCAGTTGACCCTTGTGACCCTCCCTCTCTCCCAGAGTGCACCTTCTAATCAGGACACCTGACGGCCGGCCGCGCCCCCGGCGTATCGGGAGGTCCCGTACCTCTCAAAACGCCCGACCACATAGGCTCACCGGTCAGGAGGCCCACCGGCGGAAAACCTGGAGGCCCGGACCGGAACAGAGGAGTGTGGCGGGTGCGAGCGGTGCTTTTCGACGCCTTCGGGGCCGATCCAGAGGTCCGTGAGGTGCCCACCCCCGAACCTCCACCCGGTGGAGCGGTGATCCGCGTGGAGGCCACCGGGCTCTGCCGGAGCGACTGGCACGGCTGGCAGGGCCACGACCCCGACATCCGGGTCCTCCCCCACGTGCCGGGGCACGAGTTCGCCGGGGTCGTCGAGGCGGTGGGCGCGGGTGTCGCCTCGTGGCGGCCGGGCGACCGCGTGACCGTCCCTTTCGTCTGCGCCTGCGGCTCCTGCCCGACCTGCCTGGCCGGTGACCAGCAGGTCTGTGAACACCAGACCCAGCCGGGATTCACCCATTGGGGCTCCTTCGCGGAGTACGTGGCCGTCGATCACGCCACCGTGAACCTCGTACGGCTCCCCGAGGAGATCACCTTCACCACCGCCGCGAGCCTGGGCTGCCGCTTCGCCACCGCGTACCGCGCCGTGACCGCCGTGGGCCGGGTGCGGCCGGAGGAGTGGGTGGCCGTGTACGGCTGCGGCGGCGTGGGGCTCTCCGCCGTCATGATCGCCGCCGCGGCCGGAGCACGGGTGATCGCCGTGGACGTCTCGGCGGGAGCCCTGGAGCTGGCCCGGCGCTTCGGCGCCGTCGCCTGCCTCGGGGCCGAGACGCCCGAGGCCGACATCCCCGCGCGCGTCAGGGAGCTGACCTCGGGCGGCGCCCACCTCTCCATCGACGCGCTCGGCAGTCCCGAAACGTGCGTGGCCTCCGTCGAGAGCCTGCGCCGCCGTGGACGCCACGTCCAGATCGGCCTGCTGCCCGGACTCACCCCGCTCCCGATGGGCCGGGTGATCGGCCACGAACTCGAACTCCTCGGCAGCCACGGCATGGCCGCCCACGCCTATCCGGCGATGCTGGAGGCCGTCGCCGGCGGCGCCCTGAGCCCTGATGCCCTCCTCACCCGTTCCATCGGCCTGGAGGAGGCGGGAGCGGCGCTCGCCTCGATCGGCTCCGTCCCCGGCGTCACGATGATCCTGCCGTCCCCGCGTTGAGGAGCGGGGCGGGGACGGCAGGAAAAGGGAAACGCCCACCACCCGCCCTGCTCAGAAGGGGGGAGGCAGGGCCGCGCCGGCCCTCGCCGGGAACGGCGGCGGGTGGGCCCGACCGCTCGGAGACCGCTGTCGTAAGGTGAGCGCAAGGTCGTGAAGATCCGGAGGTTCAAGATGGAATACGTGCGCCTGGGGTCCACCGGCATGAAGGTGTCGAGAATCTGCCTCGGCATGATGAGCTATGGTGACTCCGCCAAATGGGGCGAGTGGGTGCTCGACGAGGCGGCGGCCGAGCCGATCGTGCGCCGGGCCGCCGAGGCGGGAGTGACGTTCTTCGACACCGCCGACGTCTACTCGTTCGGCGCCAGCGAGGAGGTCACCGGCCGCCTGCTCGCCAGGATCTTCCCCAGCAGGGATGACTATGTGCTCGCCACCAAGGTGTTCATGCCGATGAGCAAGGGTGTCAACGACGGCGGCCTGTCACGTAAGCACATCCTCTCCGCGATCGACGCCTCGCTGCGCCGCCTGGGCACCGACTACGTGGACCTGTACCAGATCCACCGCTGGGACCCCGACACGCCGATCGAGGAGACCATGGAGGCCCTGCACGACGTGGTCCGCGCGGGCAAGGCCCGCTACATCGGCGCCTCCAGCATGTACGCCTGGCAGTTCGCGAAGGCACAGCACACCGCGGAGGTCCATAGCTGGACAAAGTTCGTGTCGATGCAGAATCATTACAATCTTCTTTACCGGGAGGAGGAGCGGGAGATGAACCCGCTCTGCCTCGACCAGGGCGTCGGCCTGATCCCGTGGAGCCCGCTGGCCAGGGGCCTGCTGGCCCGCGCCGGATCCGAGGAGGTCACCACCCGGGCGGGCAGCGACTCCCGCATCGGGGCTCTCTACGACGACGCCGACAACGACCGTCTGGTCCTCGACCGGGTCGCCCAGGTGGCCGGGGAGCGCGAGGTCGCCCCCGCGCGGGTGGCGCTGTCCTGGCTGCTGCACCAGCCGGGTGTTTCGGCCCCGATCGTGGGCGCGACCAAGGACGGGCATGTGGACGACGCGGTCGCCGCGGTGGAGTTGTCCCTCACCGAGAAGGAGCTCGCCTTCCTCGCCGAGCCGTACCGCCCTCGGGTCGTCAAGCTCTGACGACCTGGGCTTTGGGGGCCGCGTTCCTCGGATGTTCGAAACGATCTCAGCCGCTCAGGAGGCGGGACGACGCCCGGACCACCCGCGACCAGTTGCACCGGTTCGGGCGTCTCCGGACGCCAGACGAACCAGCCGCCGATCGGGCCGCGCGGGCGCGGCGGGCGCGAGAACAACCCGCTCTACCAAATGCACCATATGCGTACTTTTTATAAGATCTATCACTTATAGCGTCACACTGACCTATATATGCACATATTAGAGAAGGTACCGGTTCTGATCGCGAATCCACCGGACGGGCACACACCGGCAGACCGGTCAGCTCCGGCCGGGGAGGGCTCCGGGAGCGGCGGTGGAGCCGCGCACCACCAGTTCGGTGGCGAGTTCGACGTGGTGGGAGTCGACCCGCTCGCCCGCCGCCAGGCGCAGCGCCGTGCGTACGGCGACCCCGCCCATCTCCCGCAGCGGCTGGCGCACGGTCGTCAGCGGGGGCGAGGCCATCTTCGCGACCTGGGTGTCGTCGAAGCCGACGACGCTGAGGTCCTCGGGCACGCGCACCCCTCGCGCCCTGGCCGCCTCCAGCACACCGAGCGCGATCTCGTCGCAGCCGGTGAAGATGGCGGTGGGGACCTCCGGCAGGTCGAACAGGGCCGCGCCGCCCTTCACCCCCTCCTGGTAGTGGAAGGGCCCCTCCCGTACGTGACTCGGGGTGGCCGGGACGCCCGCGGCCTCCATCGCCGCGCGGTAGCCGTGGAGACGGGCCTGGTTGCAGGCGGCGGTGGCCGGGCCGCCGAGGTAGGCGATGCGCCGGTGCCCGAGGGCGAGCAGGTGCTGTGTCGCCACCAGTCCCCCGGCGAAGTTCGTCGAGCCGACGCTGACGGCCCCCCTGGTCTGCGGCATGTTCAGGGGGTCGATCACGACCAGCGGTAACCGGGCCCGGGACAGGGCGCCGAGCTGCTCGGCGGTCAGCTCACTGGTGATGGCGATCACGGCACGCCGTCCGGCCGCGGCGAGGCCGCGCGCCCAGGTCCCGGCACGGTCGGCGTTCGTCCGGATGCTCACCACGATCGCCGCGTCGGCCTCGGCACGCACCGCGCCCTGGACGATCTCGGTCGAGTACGGGTTGAGGTCGGCGTTGAGCTCCACCTCGATCGTGGCCGGCACGGCCGCGTCGCCTCGGCGGCGCTGCGACAGCGAGACGTAGTCGTGCTCCTCCAGCAACGACTCCACGAGGGAGCGGGTCACCGGGGAGACGTCACCTCGGCCGTTGAGCACCTTGGACACGGTCGCGACCGACACCCCCGCTGAGGCCGCGACCGTGGCCAGCGTGGTCCTTCTAGGACTTGCCGGCATTTGTTCTCCTTTGCTGTGCGGCGGAAGCGACCGGCGCTGGTTCCACGTGCACTCGGGTGACCAGTCGCCGGTCCATGCCGACGTGACGTGGCGGGCCGGTCAACGTCACGCGGCCCCGGCAGGGCAGGTCGGACGCCGACGCGCCCACGAACACCTCGATGTCTCCCGGCTCCACGACGCGCCGCAGATCGCGCCCGGTGAACGCGGTCCTGTCGGCGGACACGGTGAAGGTCGCCAGCGCGCTCGCGCCGGGCTCCAGCTTCACCCTGGTGAATCCGGTGAGCTGCAGCACCGGCCGGGTGACCTGGGCGACCACGTCGTGCAGGAAGAGCTGGACGACCTCCTCGCCCGCCCGGCTCCCGGTGTTGCGCACCCGCACCGACACGGCGAACTCGCCGTCGGTGGGAACCTCGGCGTCGTCGATCCTCAAGGAGTCGATCGCGAAGGTGGTGTACGAGGCACCGTGCCCGAACGGGAACAGCGGGGTCGGGTCGAGGTTGCTGATGCCCTGGCTGTTGGCGCCCAGCGGCGGCTGCAGGTAGGTGCCGGGCTGCCCGCCCGGGCCGCGCGGGATCTGCACCGGCAGCTTCCCGCTGGGCTGCACCCGGCCGGACAGGATCCCGGCGATCGCGGCCCCGCCCTCCTCACCGGGCATGAACGCCTGGACGAGCGCGGCGGCCGTCTTCGACACCTCGCCCAGCGCGTACGGGCGGCCCGAGACGACGACGACCACGACCGGCGTGCCGGTGGCGGCGAGTTCGGCCAGCAGGTCCTCCTGCGCGCCGGGCAGCCGCAGGTCCTCGGCGTCGCAGCCCTCGCCCGACGTACCGAGCCCGAACATCCCCGCCAGGTCGCCGACGACGGCCACGCACACGTCGGCCTCGCGGGCCGCCCGGGTCGCGGCGGCGAAGCCGGAGCGGTCGTCGCCCCGCACCTCGCAGCCCTGCTCGTGGATCAGCTCGGCGCCGGGCAGCTCGGCACGCAGCGCGTCGAGGAGGCTGGGCGCGTCCACGCCGAGCCCGAGCCCCGGGTGGCGGGGCAGCACGTGGTTGGGGAAGGCATAGCAGCCCATGAACGTGCGCGGGTCGTCGGCGCAGGGGCCGACCACGGCCACCCGGCGCGGCTCCGGACGCCCCTCGCCCAGCAGCGGCAGCGCGGTGCCCGCGTCGAGCAGCACGATCGACCGTTCGGCCAGCTCCCTGGCGAGTGCCCGGTTGGCCGGCGAGTCGAGGTCCACGGCCTGCGCCCCGACCACCGACCCCTCCGGCGTCCAGTCGGGGTCCATCAGCCCGAGCTGCACCTTCTGCGTGAGCAGGCGGCGGGCGGCCCGGTCGACCAGGGCCTCCGGCAGCTCGCCCCGCCGCACCCGTTCGACGAGGTGGCGGCCGAAGCCGAGTGTGTCGGGCAGCTCCACGTCGATGCCCGCAGTCAGCGCCTGCACCCCGGCCTCGTCGGTGTCCGCGGCGACCTGGTGCATCGTCGCGAGGAACGGGATCGCCCAGTAGTCCGACACCACCGTCCCGGTGAACCCCCACTCCTCGCGCAGCAGGTCGGTCAGCAACCACGAGTCGGCCGCCGCGGGAACACCGTCCACGTCGGAGTAGGAGTTCATGACCGAACGCGCGCCTCCCTCGACGAGGGCGGCCTCGAAGGGCGGCAGGATCATGTCCATGAGCTCGCGCCGCCCCATCGGCACCGGGCCGTGGTTGCGTGCCGCCCGGGAGGCGGAGTAGCCGGCGAAGTGCTTGAGCGTGGCGATGATCCCGGCGTTCTCCAGGCCGCGCACGTAGGCCGCGCCGAGCATCGCGACGAGGTACGGATCCTCGCCCATCGTCTCCTCGACCCGGCCCCAGCGGTAGTCGCGCACCACGTCCAGCACCGGTGACAGGCCCTGGTGGACACCCACGGCGCGCATGTCCCGCCCGATGGCGGTGGCCATCCTCTCCACCAGGTCCGGGTCGAACGTCGCCCCCCAGGCGATGGCCGCGGGGTAAACGGTAGCGCCGTAAGTGGTGAAACCGGTCAGGCACTCCTCGTGGACCAGTGCCGGGATGCCGAGCCGGGAGTTCTCCACCACCTCGGACTGCAGCCGTACCACCTCCGCGGCGCCCTCCGCGGCGCTCACCGGGGCACTGCCGAACACCCGTGTCAGGTGACCGAGCCCGTGGCGGATCGTCTCCTCGAAGGGCACGCTTCCCGAGGCCGCGAAGACGTCCTGCATCGGGGCGACGTTCGCGGTGCCCTCGGAACTCTCCTCGGGCTCCCTGTCCTGCTCAGCCTCCATGACGTTGCCCGGCCACCGGCTGCCGAGCTGGCCGACCTTCTCCTCCAGGGTCATCTCCGCAAGGAGGGCGTCGACCCGGTCGGCCACGGGGAGTGCCGGGTCCTGCCACGAACGGAGGATCCGACCCGTCGTGGAGGTCCCATCTAGCGCCGTCATCTGCTCTCCTCAAGAAAAACCCACATCGCAACCCATTCGAAACTTTTCGGTGGGCCGCGAAAGCTCTACCCGAATCCTGCCGCAAACGATACGACCAGGAAAAGTCCAGATGAGAGTACCTTATATACCTCACATACCAAGCTCATCCCGACATGCTGCAACCACTTGACACGCACCTACCTGAAACCTAAATTGACGTGCCACGCGGACTGTTTCGGAAATGTTTCGACATGCCAGGCGAAAGAGAACGGACGCCTGCCAGCGGGGGTGCTGATCCACGACCTACGGCCGCATCGATGTTTCACATGGAGCCTCGCCCACCTCGGCATTCGACATACGGAGATCAGCGTGGAGTCAACGACACCATCTCGCCGCACCTTCCTCGCCCTTTCCATGGGCGTCCCCCTGGGAGCCGCGCTCGCGGCCTGCGGCACTTCCGGCCCCAGCCCGGCGGGCGGGACCGGAGCCAGCGGCAGCGGCGGAAACGCCGCGGCCAAGGCCACCTACTGGTTCCTGTCGACCCAGCCGCAGGAGGGCGTGCGCACCAGGGCCGTGGAGCGGTTCAACAAGGCCAACCCCGACGGTCAGATCGACTTCACGACCATGCAGAACGACGCCTACAAGACGAAGATCAAGACGGCGATCGGAGCAGGTCAGGCCCCCACCATCATCTGGGGCTGGGGTGGCGGGACCCTGCGCACGTACGTGCAGGCCAACCAGGTGGAGGACCTCACCTCCTGGTTCGAGGAGAACAAGGCCGTGAAGGACCGGCTGTTCCCCTCCTCCTTCGGCGCGGCCACGATCGACGGCAAGATCTACGCGATGCCGGCCGAGACGATGCAGCCCATCATCCTGTTCTACAACAAGAAGGCGTTCGAGAAGATCGGCGCGGAGCCGCCGAAGTCGTGGGGCGACATCATGGCCCTCGTCCCCAAGTTCAACGCCGCGGGCATCGCCCCGTTCTCCCTCGGCGGCCAGTCCCGCTGGACGAACATGATGTGGCTGGAGTTCCTCTTCGACCGCATCGGCGGCCCCGAGGTGTTCCAGGCCGTGTTCGACGGCGAGAAGGACGCCTGGTCCCACCCCTCCTCCATCGAGGCCCTGACCAAGATGCAGGAGCTCATCAAGGCTGACGGGTTCATCAAGGGCTTCTCCTCCATCACGGCCGACTCCAACGCCGACCAGGCCCTGCTGTACACCGGCAAGGCCGCGATGATGCTGCACGGCGGCTGGACGTACGGCAGCATGGCCACCGACGGCGGCGACTTCGTCTCCGGCGGCAACCTCGGCTACATGAACTTCCCGCCGGTCGAGGGCGGCAAGGGCGACCCCGGCAACACCGTCGGCAACCCCGGCCAGTACCTGTCGATCTCCTCCCAGGCGACCCCGGAGCAGAAGGAGATCGCCAAGAAGTTCTTCGCCACCACCGTGCTGAACGGCGAGGAGGTCAAGGAGTGGGCGGACACCGGCGCGGTGCCGATCGTCAACGGCGCCGACAGCGCGTTCGCCGGCTCCAAGGACGAGGACTTCCTGAAGTTCGTCTACAACATCGCCAGCAACGCCAAGGCCTTCGCCCAGTCCTGGGACCAGGCGCTCAGCCCCACCGCGGCTGAGGTGCTCCTGGACAACATCGCCAAGCTGTTCCAGCTGTCGATCACGCCGGAGGAGTTCGCCTCCAACATGAACGCGGTCATCGGAAGTTGAGCGCGCTCGCCTCCCCCGCTCGGAGAGGGAGGCCGCCGGCCGCCACGAGAAGGAGCCGCAGCCGCGTCCTTCCGTGGCTGGCCGTGCCGGCCCTGCTGATCTTCGTCGCCTTCGGGGTGATTCCGCTGGTCGGAGTCCTGTTCCTCAGCTTCACATCCTGGGACGGGCTCGGCGTGATCCAAATGTCGGGGTTCACAAGCTGGCGAGCGGTGTTCGCCGACCCCGGCCTCATGCACGCGCTGTGGGTGACATTGCTGGTGATGGCCGCCTCCTGGGCGGTCCAGACCCCGGCCAGCATCCTGCTCGGGGTGTTCTTGGCCGGGCAGCAGCGCTACCGCGCGGTGCTGGCGGTGCTGTACTTCATCCCGCTGCTGCTGAGCTCGGCCGCGATCGCGATCGCCTACAAGGCGCTGCTCGACCCGAACTTCGGGCTCGGCGCCGGACTCGGCATCGAGCTGCTCATCCAGGACTGGCTCGGCGAGCCCGTTCTCGCCTTCAGTGTCGTGATCTTCGTGGTGTCGTGGCAGTTCATCCCCTTCCACTCGCTGCTCTACCAGGGCGGCGTGCGGCAGATCCCGCGCTCCATGTACGAGGCCGCCGAGATAGACGGCGCGGGCCGCACCCGTAAGTTCTTCAGCATCACGCTGCCGCAGCTCAAGTACACGATCATCACGTCCTCCACCCTCATGGTCGTCGGATCCCTGACCTTCTTCGATCTGATCTTCGTGCTGACCGCGGGCGGTCCCGGCGACGCCACCCGGGTGCTCGCCCTGGACATGTACAAGCGCGGGTTCCAGGCCAACCTCATGGGGCCGGCCAGTGCCATCGCCGTCATCCTCGTCCTCGTGGGCCTCGCCCTGGCGTTGTTCCTGCGCAGGCTCGGCGGCCGCGACGCCAACGCCAGTCAGATGGAAGGGGTCTGAGCATGGGCATGACCCAGACGACGAGGCCCAGACGGGCCGCGGCGCCCGCACCGAAGACACATCGGCGCCGGGTGGGCGGCGAGCGGCCGTCACGAGCGCTCGGCGAGCGCCCCAACTGGCTGGGCGGGATCGCGGGCTGGATATGGCTCGCGGTCGTGATCGTGCCGATCTACTGGATCGTCATCACCAGCTTCAAGGCGCAGAGCAGCTACTACTCCACCAACCCGCTCGCGCCGCCCACCGAGCCGACCCTCGCCAACTACCAGCTGGTCGTCGAGTCCGACTTCCCGCTGTACTTCCTCAACAGCCTCATCGTGACCATCGGCGCGGTCATCCCCGCGGTCGCGGTCGCGTTCATGGCGGCGTACGCGATCGTCCGGGGCAACAGCGTCTTCCGCTTCCTGCGCGGGGTGAACTCGCTCTTGCTCATGGGCCTGGCCATCCCGTTGCAGGCGACCATCATCCCGATCTATCTGATCATCATCCGGCTGCAGCTCTACGACTCGCTGACGGCGCTGATCCTCCCGTCGATCGCCTTCGCGATCCCGCTGTCGGTGCTGGTCCTGTCGAACTTCATCCGTGACGTGCCCAAGGAGCTGTTCGAGTCGATGCGGCTGGACGGCGCGAGCGAGATGGCGACGCTCTGGCGGCTCGCCCTCCCGCTCACCATGCCGGCCGTCGTGACGGTGACGATCTACAACGCGCTGACGATCTGGAACGGGTTCCTGCTGCCGCTCATCCTCACCCAGAGCCCCGACAAGCGCACGCTTCCGCTCGCGCTGTGGAGCTTCCAGGGGCAGTACAGCGTGAACGTGCCGGCCGTGCTCGCCTCGGTCGTGCTGACCACGCTGCCCATCCTGATCCTGTACGTGGTCGGCCGCCGCCAGCTGCTCAGCGGCCTGACGGCAGGGTTCGGCAAGTAAGAGCCGCCCCCTGCCATCCGGCGCCCCCCCGGCCTCTCGGCGAGCAGCCGGCGAGGTCAGGCGCGAAGGAGACGGATCACGTTCCACGAGACGGCGGGCAGCGTGATCTGCAGGGTGCCCGCGTCGAGGCGGGCCTCGGTGTTCGTACGGGGGGCCACCGTGTCCGGGGCGTCGGCGGTGTTGCGGGCGTAGGGGTCGGTACCGGACAGCACCGTGGCCCCCGCGAGCCTCACCGGGCCGAGGGCGCGCACGTCGGCGGTGAGGGTGAGCGGCCGGTCGGTCGAGCGGTTGACGGCGAACAGCGTGGTGGCGCCGCTCTCCTCGTCGTGGGTGGCGACGGCGTCGAGGGCGGCGACCTCTCCGAACCTCGCGGTCTCGTGGGTGGGAGAGGCGGGCTCGATCCGCAGCACCTGGCCCGCCGCGTACCGGGAGGCCTGGGCGAAGGGGTGGAAGGTGGTCTGCCTCCAGGCCCTGCCGCCCGGTTCGGTCATGATGGGGGCGATCACGTTGACCAGCTGGGCCAGGCAGGCGGACGTCACCCTGTCGCTGTGGCGCAGCAGCGAGATCAGCAGCCCGCCGAAGGTCACCGCGTCGGCCAGGTGGTAGTGGTCTTCGAGCAGCGGCGGGGCGACCGGCCAGTCGCGCGGCGGTTCGGCGTTCTGGAAGCGGGACAGGTACCAGACGTTCCACTCGTCGAACGAGATGTTGATCTTCTTCTTGCTTCTGAGCCGGGCGCCCACGCTGTCGGCCGTCGCCACCACCGCGTCGATGAAGTGGTCCATGTCGGCCGCCGAGGCGAGGAAACTCGCCAGATCGCCGTCGTGCTCCTCGTAGTAGGCGTGGCAGGAGATGAAGTCCACCACGTCGTAGGTCTCCTCCAGCACGGTGGACTCCCACGCGCCGAAGGTGGGCATGCCCGAACCGGAGCTCCCGCAGGCGACGAGTTCCAGGGCCGGGTCGATCATGCGCATGGCGCGGGCGGTCCCCGCGGCCAGCCGCCCGTACTCGCGGGCGGTCATGTGGCCGATCTGCCACGGGCCGTCCATCTCGTTGCCCAGGCACCACATCCGGACGTCGTGCGGTCTCTTGGCGCCGTGGGCGACGCGCAGGTCCGACAGGTGGGTCCCGGACTCGATGTTGCAGTACTCCAGCAGGTCCAGTGCCTCGGCGACTCCCCGGGTGCCGAGGTTGACGGCCATCATCGGCTCCAGCTCGGCCTTGCGCGTCCAGGCGACGAACTCGTCCAGGCCGAACTCGTTGGTCTCCGTGCTGTGCCAGGCCAGGTCGAGCCGCCGGGGCCGTTCGCTCCTGGGGCCGACGCCGTCCTCCCATCGATAGCCGGACACGAAGTTCCCGCCGGGGTAGCGGGCCGTGGTGACGCCCAGCTCGCGGGTGAGCTCCAGCACGTCCCCTCGGAAGCCCTCCTCGTCGGCGGTGGGGTGGCCGGGCTCGTAGATGCCGGTGTAGACGCACCGGCCGAGGTGTTCGACGAACGTCCCGAAGGTGCGTCTGTGGACGGGGGCCACTCTGAACGCGGGGTCGAGGGTGAGGTGCGCGGACAGCACAAAGGTCTCCTTATGTGCGACTCATGGTGCGACTCGTACGCGACCCGCGCCGGCCTCCGGCACGGAATCGCCAAATTTGTGGATCACCGCAAAAGCGGGCGAATCTAATTGTTAGCGATAACACGGACAAAAGGCCAGCCGTTGGCCGCGGAAGAGATCCACGGACCGGGGGCACCGTCTGGCGGGGACATCCGCCCTCCGGCCGGGGCGTCTTGGGCAGCGGGGCAAGGCGCCCGTCTCCATAGGTCTGGCAGGCAACCGGATATCTGCATAATTCGCCAGACATTCCATTTTATCGTGGGCGGCATTCCCGATATCGAGGGGCCGAACACGGCCGGCAGGCGCCGTCCGGGTGCGACCCACCCGAGAAGGAGGCGACAGCGATGTCGGAACCCCTCTTCAATCCCGGCCTGCGCCTGGCGCGGTTCCTGCCGCGCTCGACGGTCGGTCCGCGCACCCTCGGCCTGATCCGCAAGCTGGAGGGCCTCGGCGCGAGCAGACCGCCCTCGCAGGGGACGATCGTGCACGTCGACGCCGACGTCTCCGTGCGCGTCTTCCGGCCGGCGTCGGCCAGGAACCCGGCACCGGCCCTGCTGTGGATCCATGGGGGCGGGTACGTCGTGGGCACCGCCGCGATGGGTGACCGCATGTGCCGCCACGTCGCCGAGCACTTGGAGGTCGTCGCGGTGTCGGTGGAATACCGGCGGGCGCCGGAGCACCCGTTCCCGGCACCGCTGCACGACTGCTACACGGCGCTGCGCTGGCTGGCCGGACAACCCGACGTCGATCCGACGCGCGTCGCGATCGCCGGCGAGAGCGCCGGCGGCGGGCTCGCCGCCGCGCTGGCACTGCTCGCCAGGGAGCGCACCGAGGTGACCCCGGTGGCGCAGGTGCTGTCCTACCCGATGATCGACGACCGGACCACGGCACGTACCGACGTTGACCGGCGCAGGCTGCGCATCTGGAGCCAGGAGAGCAACCGCTTCGGATGGCAGGCCTACCTCGGCCCCGCGGCCACGGGCGACGTACCCGCGCTGGCCGCGCCGGCCCGTTACGAGGACCTCTCCGGACTTCCGCCCGCCTGGATCGGGGTCGGCACCAACGACCTGTTCTACGACGAGGACGTCGCCTACGCCGAACGGCTGCGGCAGGCCGGTGTCCCCTGCACGCTGCACGTGGTGCCCGGCGCCTATCACAACTTCGACGTGGTCCAGAGCAGGGCGGCCGTCTCGCGCGCCTTCAGGCGACACCAGGTGGCGGCACTCGACGACGCGCTCAACGGCGACGGCCGGACACTCACCTGACAGGCCACGGCGGTTCATCCGGCCGATCCCGTCCAAGTAGGATCCGACCTTACTCGGACGGGATCGGCGGAGTTCGCCGGCAAGACCCCTGCGCCCCCGCACGGGGACGGTCAGGCGCCGTCGCCTGCGGCTTCACCGCGTAGGTTCTCGGCGAGCAGGTCCAGCAGCGGCTGTCGCCGGACGCACCGCTCCAGCGCGAAGGAGTCGGCCAGGGCGATGAGTTCCTCGTCGGAGCAGCCGCGCAGCAGGTCGGCGTACTCGGGAAGCAGCGCCTGCGCGATGAGGATGTGCCGGATCAGGTCGTCGACCTGGTAGCGGGCGCCCCACGGATAGGGCTCCCAGGTGGGGAACTCGGTCTCCATCAGCCGGTGCAGGGGGGCGAGCTCACTCGCCGACTCCTCCATCGTCGAGCCCCACCGGTCGGCGCCCAGCCGTCCCTTCTTGTCGATGAAGGCGCCGAAGCGGCTCATGTACGGCTCACCCGCGCTGACCAGGCCCTGCAACCCGACGTCCTTGTAGGTCCACAGCGACCAGCCGGCCTCGTAGGAGTCGAAGATCTCCAGCTGGTCGCGCAGGATCTGGTAGCGCTGCCGGTCGATCTCCGGGGTGCCGGTGTAGACGGGGCCGAACTCGCCCACCCAGATGGGGGTGCCGGTCTCCCGCTGGAAGATCGTCCGTCGTTCGAACGAGCGCTCCAGCTGGGCCCGGTCCACCCATTCGCCCCGGGTGTGGCCCGGGTAGGGGCCTCCGTGCGCGAACCCGGCGAGGGCGTAGTCGTGGCAGACGAAGACCGTGTTCTCGTACACCTCGCGGAAGATCGAGAAGTCGGTGGAATAGGTGTTGCCGTCCAGGAACAGCACGTGCTTGGGGTCGACGGCGCGGACCGCCTTGACCAGGCGGTCGTAGAAGGGGCCGACGACCCGCCCGCTGGAGTCGCCCGGCTCGTTGATCGGGTTGTATCCGGCCACCCAGGGGTTGTCCCTGTAGCGGTCGGCCACGACCTCCCACAGGTGGACGGCGCGGTCCTGGAAGTGCCGGTGCTGCCAGAACGCGGCGATGTGGGTGGGGTTGTCGGAGTGCCAGTGCTGGTTCTGCGCGCCGGGCAGGGCGTGCAGGTCGATGACACTGCGGATGCCGTGCTCGGCGAGCAGGCCGATCACCCTGTCGAGGTGATAGAAGCCGTGCTCGACGATCTCGAAGGGACGATCGTCGGACTCCAGGTGGCGGTAGTTGATCGGGATGCGGACGCAGTTGACACCAAGGCCGGCGAGCAGCGCGGCGTCGTCCGCGCCGAAGAACGAGGTGAGCAGACGGTCGAAGAACAGGTCGGCCCGCTCCTCCCCCAGCACCTCCGTGACGGCCTCGCGCATCGCGGCCTCGTTGGCGGGGTAGCCGGTGATGAAGTTCTCCATGTTCAACCAGCCCCCAAGGCCCACTCCACGCAGCCGTACCGGGGTGCCGGCCGAATCGACGAGACGGGATCCGGCGACACTCAGGGTCATGTTCTCTCACTCTCTACACGACGACGGGATTCGGGTCAGCCCTTGGTGGCGCCCGCGGTGAGGCCGCTGATCAACTGACGCTCGGCGACGGCGTAGAAGGCCAGCGCCGGAACCATGGAGACCATGACGTAGGCGAGGATCCTCGCGGTGTCGGACGCGTACTGTCCTCGGAAGTCCTGGACACCGAGCGGGAGGGTCCACAGGTTCGGATCGTTGAGGACCACCAGCGGCAGGAAGAAGTTGTTCCAGCTCGCCACGACCGCCAGCACCGAGACGGTGGCGAGGGCGGGCCTGGCTATCGGCAGCAGCACCCTCCAGAAGAAGCCGAAAGGGCTGCAGCCGTCGATGATGGCGGCCTCCTCGACCTCCCTGGGGATGGACCGGAAGAACGTCCGCAGGATGATGACGGTCAGGGGGAGGCCGAACGCGGCCTGCGGCAGGATCACCCCGAGGGGGTTGTCCAGCAGACCGAAGGTGCGCAGCAGCACGAACAGCGGCAGGATCGCCACCGCGAAGGGGAACATCAGCCCGATGGCGAACAGCGTGAACAGGAACTCCCTGCCGCGGAAGGCGAACCTGGCGAAGGCGAAGGCTGCCATCGCCGACAGGGCGACGACCAGCACGGTGGTGGTGACCGCGATGAACAGGCTGTTGAGGAGCTGGCGCCAGAACGCCCCGGAGCCGATCACGTCGGTGTAGTTCTCGGTGACCCACGGGGAGGGCAGGCCCAGCGGGTTGCCGGAGAGCTGGCCGGAGGACTTGAAGCCGCCGAGCAGGCCGTACAGGAAGGGGACGACGACGAAGACGGCGGCCACCCAGATGATCACGTGTGTCGGGTACGTCCTGAGGCGGGCGATCATCGGCGGTCTCCCATGGTGGTGCTCGCCCCTTCCAGGTCCCGGCGCAGGACGAACCGCTGATAGCCGAGGGCGAAGACGAGGCTGATCAGGAACATGACGACGCTGATCGCGCTGGAGTAGCCGATCTGGGTGCGCTTGAAGCCGTACTCGAACATGGTGACGGCCATGGTCTCCGAGGCGTGCGAAGGACCGCCGCCGGTGAGGATCCAGACCAGGTCGAAGAGCTGGATCGTGCCGATGACCGACAGGAACACGCTGACCCGGATGGTGGGGCCGAGCAGCGGCAGGGTGACGTGGCGGAACACCTGCCAGCCGCCCGCGCCGTCGATCCTGGCCGCCTCGCTCAGTTCCTTGGGGATGCCCTGCAGCCCGGCCAGATAGATGATCATGTGGAACCCGAAGTACTTCCAGGTGATCACCAGGAACAGTGAGAACATCACGGTGTCCGGTTCGGACAGCCAGGGCCAGGGCTCCAGTCCCCAGGAGGTGAGCAGCTGGTTGGCCATGCCCGCCTCGGGCGACAGGATCAGCGAGAACAGCACGGCGGTGATCGCCTCGGAGAGCATGTACGGCGCGAAGAACAGCAGCCGGTACAGGGCTCGTCCGCGGATCCGCTGGTTCAGCATCACCGCCAGGCCCAGCGAGAGCGGCAGCTGCACCCCCAGGCCCAGCACGATCAGGATGGCGCCGTTGCGCAGGTCGCCGGCGAAGATGTCGCTCTGGAAGAGCCGGGTGAAGTTGTCCAGGCCGATGAAGTTGCTCGGCGGGCCGATGCCGTTCCACTTGTAGAGGCTGGTGTAGCCGGCCACCAGGATCGGCGCCATTACCAGCAGGACGAACAGGACGAGCGCGGGGAGCACGAACAGGAACGCGGTGAGCCAGCCGCGCCCCCGGCGGGAGCCGGGGGCCTCCCGCCGGGCGGCGGGCTTCGGGTCGTGAGGGGCCGGACGTGCGTCCGGCCCTGTCATCGTCTTCATTCGGGCGGTTACTCCGACTCCGCCTTGGCCGTCTCGGTGATGGCCTGGACGACCTCCTCAGGCGTCTTGGTGCCCCCGATCAGCTCGGCCACGACGTCGTTGACCTCCTGGCCGACGGCCGGCGGGTACTCCTGGTCGAGGTAGAGCTGGAAGCCGCTCGCGGCCGCCAGCGTCTCGGAGACCGTCTTGATGTGGGGGTCGGTGACGGCGTCCTCCTCGCCCTCCTTGAGCACGGGCAGGACCGCGCCGGCCTTCACGGCCTTGCTGTGGTTCTCCGGCTTGAGCGAGAACTTCAGGAAGTCCAGCGCGGCGGGCGGGGCGTTCACGCCCACGGCCAGACCGCCGCCGCCGCCGAAGGCGTCACCCGCCGCGCCTTTGCCGCCCTCCACCGCGGGGAAGGCGAAGAAGCCGAGGTCGTCGCCCAGGCCCTTGCCCGAGTCGTTCTGCACGGACGGGGCCCACTGGCCCATCAGCTCCATCGCGGCCTTGCCGTTGCTCACGCTCGCGGCCTGGCCGTCGGGGGTGGAGTAGTCGGCGCCCAAAAAGCCCTTCTGGAACGGCTGCAGGTCGACGAGTTCCTTGAGCTTCTGCCCGGCGGTGACGAAGTCGGGGCTGGTGAAGTCGTTGGTGGTGCCGGCCTGCTTGAGCGCGTCCAGCCCGGCCACCCGCATGGCCAGGTAGGCCCAGTAGTAGTGACCCGGCCACTTGGCCTTGCCCGCCAGGGCGATCGGGGCGGTGCCGGAGTCCTTCAGCTTCTTGACCGCGTCCAGGAACTCGGTCCAGGTGGCGGGCGGGGTGGTGATGCCGGCCTTCTTGAACAGCGCCTTGTTGTACCAGAAGCCGACCATCCCGATGTCGGTCGGCAACCCGTAGGTCTTGCCGTCGAACTGGTAGGCGGCCAGGGACGCCGGGGTGAAGCCGCCGATGATGTCGGCCGCCTCCGACGACAGGTCCTTCACCAGGCCGGCCTCGATGTGCTGCTTCATCACGCCGCCGCCCCAGGTGGAGTAGAGGTCGGGAACCTTGCCCGACTGGGTGAGCGTGGCGAGCTTGGGCTTGTAGGAGTCGTTCTCGATCGCGACGTTCTTGATCGTGACGTTCGGGTTGGCCGCCTGGTACTCCTTGATGAGATCGGCCCAGTAGGTCTTGAGAGGTTCCGCCGTCGCCAGGTTCCAGAACTCGAAGGTGACCTTCTCCGAGCCGGCGTTCGTGCCGGATTGGGCTCCGTCGCCGTCTCCGCTCGTACTGCAGGCTCCGAGAAGCAGCGCGGACACCGCCAGAGCCACCACGCCTCGCCGACTCAACATGGAGATCCCCTTTCGGGAGGTAAGATGAAAGATTTCACATTTTCACCGAATATTTCGTGATCCGGAGAATAGGTAAATTCGCGGTTACACGTCAATAGCTCGGCGGTAGTGATCCCGAACAGCAACGGCCACCTCCACCGGAGGCTCTCCGAAAGGTTTCAGTTAGTATTCGCCACATGCCAACCAAGCCGCGCGTGACGATCGCTCTCATCGCCGAGGAGGCCGGGGTCTCCGCGCCCACGGTCTCGAAAGTCATCAACGGACGGCCCGAGGTCGCGACCGAGACCAGGCAGCGGATCGAGCGCCTGCTGCACAAGCACGGCTACCAGCGCAGGACCGGCCAGGGCGATGTCCCCGTCGGCCTGGTCGACCTGGTCTTCACCGAGATCGAGAGCCCGTGGGCGATGGAGCTGGTGCGCGGCGTGGAGACCGCGGCCCGCGAGGTCGACGCCGGGGTGGTCGTCTCGGTCCTGCACAGCCACGCGGGACCCGGCAGGGACTGGGTGGAGCGGATCGCCGCCCGGCGCACCGACGGGGCCATCCTGGTCGGCTCCCGCATCAGCGTCGACCAGCACGGCCAGCTGGCCGCCAGGTCCATCCCGTTCGTGGTGGTGGACCCGGAGGGCGAGCCGCCGCCCGGGGTCGCCTCGGTCGGCGCCACCAACTGGAACGGCGGCCTGGCCGCGACCCGCCATCTCCTGGAGCTGGGCCACCGCAGGATCGGGATGATCGGCGGCCCCGCCACCATGCTGTGCAGCCGGGCCCGCGTCGACGGCTACCGGGCGGCGCTGGAGACCGCGGGGATCGCGGTGGACACGGAGCTCATCAGGTACGGCGACTTCCTGGTCGGTTCCGGCCGCGACCACGGCCATGACCTGCTGTCCCTGCGCGAGCCGCCCACCGCGATCTTCGCCGGCAGCGACATGCAGGCGTTCGGCGTCTTCGAGGCGGCCAGGCAGCGCGGCCTGCGGGTCCCCGACGACCTGTCCGTGGTGGGCTTCGACGACCTGCCGTTGGCACGTTCCGCCTGGCCACCGCTGACCACCGTGCGCCAGCCGCTCCAGGAGATGGCCGAACTGGCCACCCGGATGGTGCTCGCGCTCGACCGCGGCGGGCACGAGCCCCGGCGGGTGGAGCTGGCCACCGATCTTCTCGTCCGCGAGAGCACCGCCCCGCCGGTCGGCTGACCCCTCCCGGCATCCGGCGCGATCGGCCTTTCTCCCCCGGCCCGGTGCCCCCGTCCCCCGGTCACCCGACGCCGTTTTCCGGCCGCCCGATCCTCCCGGACCCCGTTGATCCCCTCCCCCGCCGTGCCCTGGCCGGCTGTTGACGACCGCTCTCGAAACATTTACGTTACTTGACGCGAAATATCTCGGCAATCCTGAGAAAGTTTCGGAAAGCGGGTTTCCGCATGCCTCGACGCCGCAGGGCACTGCCGGCACCGATCCTCCCCCTTCCCCTCCTCACGATCACCATCCACCATGGAAAACGTCCCTCACGTCCGGGTGTGACGCCACGACCTTCGTCCTACGACGCGCCCGTGAGGGAGCACCGATCCCCGCACCTCCGGCGGGGTAGGAGCGGTACCGAGCCGCGTCCGGCGGAGGCGCCCGTGCGGTTTCAAGAGCTTTCGAGGAGTGAGGAGCACCCGTGTTCGGCACCGGCGTAAGCGATCTGAGCGTCTACGACTGGCCCACCGAGGACGGCCTGCGCGGTGGGTCGCCCCACCTGCACACGCTGTGCGCCGAGGCGTACGCCGTGGTGGCCGGTTCCGGCGCTGTCCAGACCCTGACCTGGAGCGGGTACGAGGAGACGGCGCTCGCTCCCGGCTCCGTCGTCCGCTTCACCCCCGGCACGATCCACCGTCTGATCAACGGCGGCGGCCTGCGCATCGTGGTCCTCATGCAGAACAGCGGCCTGCCCGAGGCCGGGGACGCCGTCCTCACCTTTCCCCCCGAGGTCCTCGCCGACCCCGCCAGGTACGCCGACGCCGCGCGCTCGGACCCGCGCGAGCGCCGCGACCTCGCCGTCAAGGGGTTCCTCCGGCTCCGCGCGCAGGGCCGTCCCGGCTTCGCCGCCTTCCTGGAGGCCGCCGCCGGACTCGTCGCCCCCCGGCTGGACGCCTTCGAGTCTCGCTGGCGCGACGGTCCGCTGCGCGCCGCCGAGACGACCGGTGCCCAGCTGGCGGCCCTGCGCGCCGGCGACCTCTCCCACCTGCGCGAGGCGGCGGTGACCCGGGTGCCCTCCGTGCCCCGCGACGGCATGTGCGGCCACCTGTTGACCTATCCCGCGGACCTCCCCGACTCGCCCGACTCGCCCGACCACGGCCGGGACTGAGCGGAGACCGGGCCGGACCGAGGAACCATCGGAGAACACAGAACGACAAAAGGTACACGTAACGACGTCGATCGATGCGGGGCACATGGACCGCCGGGCGGCGCGGCGGCGCGCGCCGCCCGGTCCTCCCCGCGTCCCCACGGGAAATGTCGGTGCGATCTTCTAGGGTGGACCCATGGCACGAGCTAACGATGACGTCGCCGCCGCCCTGGAGGAGTACGCCGAGCTGTTCGCGATGAACGGCGGCGACGCCTTCCGGGTCCGCAGTTACCAGAAGGCCGCCAAGGCGATCGCGGGCTTTCCCGACGACATCAGGGCCGTGCCCGTGCGGAGCGTCCCGGGGGTGGGCGAGGCGATCGCGAAGAAGGTCGAGGAATACCTGGAGCGAGGCGGCTTCCGGCAGCTCGACGACCTGCGGGAAAAGGTCCCCCAGGGGGTCAGGCGGCTGACCCGGGTGGCCTCGCTCGGGCCGAAGAAGGCCGTCTTCCTCTTCCAGGAGCTGGGCATCGACTCCCCCGAGGCCCTGGTGAAGGCCATCGGGGAGGGGCGCCTCGACGGCGTCAAGGGCTTCGGCGCCAAGACCGTGGAAAACCTCCTCAAGGGCGTCGAGCACCTCGCCGAGCACAGCGCCAGGATGCACATCGGGACGGCGATGGACCTGGCCGAGCGGGTCATCGCCTCGCTGCCGGGCGCCGAGCGGATCGCCTACGCCGGGTCGCTGCGCCGGATGAAGGACACCGTCGGCGACGTCGACATCCTCGCGGTCGGCCCCGAGTCGCTGATGGACGACTTCAAGGCGCAGCCCTACGTCGCGGAGGTCGTCGCCTCGGGGGAGAAGAAGACCTCGATCCGCACCGCCCAGGGCGTCCAGGTCGACCTGCGCCTCATCCCCGCCGAGTCGTGGGGCGCCGCGATGATGTACTTCACCGGTTCCAAGGAGCACACCGTGCATCTGCGGGAGATCGTCGTGAAGAAGGGCTGGAAGCTGTCGGAATACGGCCTGTTCGACGGCGACCGGGTGATCGCGGCCGCCGACGAGGAGGAGGTCTTCGGGGCGCTCGGCATGGAGTGGATCCCCCCGACCCTGCGCGAGGACAACGGCGAGATCGCCGCCGCGCTCCGGCACGAGCTGCCCAGGCTCGTCACCGTCGAGGATCTCAAGGGCGATCTGCACACCCACACCGACCTGACCGACGGGATCGCCTCCCTGGAGGACATGGTCGCCGCCGCCGCGGCCCGCGGTTACTCCTACTACGCGGTGACCGACCACGCGCCCGACCTGGCGATGCACCGGATGAAGCTGGAAAAGGCCCTGAAGCAGCGCGAGCGCCTGCGTGAGCTGCAGAAGAGGTATCCCAAGACGCGGCTGCTGCACGGCAGCGAGCTGAACATCGCGCCCGACGGCTCGGTCGACTGGCCGGCCGAGGTGCTTGAGGGGTTCGACGTGTGCGTGGCCAGTGTCCACTCGCACTTCAACCAGTCGCGCGCGGAGATGACCCGGCGGTTCGTCGCCGCCTGCGAGAATCCGGGGGTGAACATCATCGGCCACCCGACCACCCGCAGGATCGGCGTCCGCCCGCCGGTGGACGCCGACTGGGACGAGGTGTTTCGCGCCGCGGCCCGCACCGGCACCGCGATGGAGATCGACTCCTTCCCCGACCGCTCCGACCTCCCGGCCGACCTGGTGCGGCTGGCGCTCCACCACGGCGTGAAGTTCTCCGTCGACAGTGACGCCCACGCGGTTCCACACCTGGACAACCAGCGGTTCGGCGTCGGCGTCGCCCAGCGCGGGTGGCTCACCGCCGACGACGTGATCAACACCTGGCCCCTGGAGCGGCTGCTCGCCTTCCTCGGCCGCTGAGATGACGGCCGGTGAGCGCGAGGCGCGCCCCCCTTCGCGTGATACCTATTTTAATAGTAGGAAATAAAGGTAAAAGAGGTACGACGCCCGACGCCCATGGGCGAGTATCACCTTTGAAAAAGATCGCCGAGACGGCCCCGCCCAGAAGGCGTGTCTACCATGTGAAATGGGAAGGTTACGCAGAGCGACGATCGATGGGCCTGCGCGTCTCATCGCAAAGACGTCCGAAAGACGCCGGAGGTCCTCCGGAGGAAACGAGAGGGAAACGTGCCGAGGTGATGATGGCAACGCGTGTTCTCCCATTTTCCGCCAGGAGGCCCGACCGATGCGCCAGCTGACCGCGCTCGACGCGCAGTTCCTTCATGCCGAATCGGCGACCACCGCGGCCCACGTCGCAGGACTGGCCATCCTCGACCCCGGCTGCTCCAGGCTTGGAGCCCTCACCCGCGAGTGCCTGATCGGGCTGCTCCGCGAGCGACTGCACCTGGCACCGGCGCTGCGGCTGCGCCTGGCCACCGTGCCGTTCGACCTCGACCGGCCGTACTGGACCGAAGACCCCGACTTCGACGTCGCCGGTCACATCCACGAGGTGACCCTCGCGGGCCCCGGCGACGACGCCCAGCTCGCCGAGAAGGTGGCCAGGATCCACGAGCGGCATCTCGACCGGACCCGCCCGCTGTGGGAGATGCACCTCATCCACGGCCTGACCGGCGGCCGCGTCGCCCTGTACGCCAAGGTCCACCACTGCGCCATCGACGGGGTGTCGGGGGCGGAGCTGCTCGCGGCGCTGCTGGACCTGACCCCCGAGCCCCGCGCCGTCGAGCCGCCCGCTCCCCTCCCCCGCACCACCGCCCCCGGCCTGGCGGGCATGCTCGCCGGAGCCGTGGCCAGGACGGTGCTGCAGCCCGCCAGGGCGCTGTACTCGCTGGGCCGCATGGCGACCGAGCTCGACACGATGCCGCTGACCTCCGCCCTGCCCGGCGCCCGCCAGGTGGCCGCCGCCACCCGGATGATCGCGGGGAGGGCGTCGGAGCCGTCCGAGCCGCCCATGCTGACCGCGCCGCGCACCCCGTTCAACGGCCCGATCGGCGCCGAGCGGCGCTTCTCCTACGGGTCGATCCCGCTCGCGGACGTCAAGCGGGTGGCCAGGAGCGCGGGAGCGAGCGTCAACGACGTGGTCATGACGCTGTGCGCCTCGGCGTTGCGCGCGTGGCTGCGCGAGCACGACGCGCTGCCCGACCGGCCGCTGATCGCCGCGGTCCCGGTCGCGGTCCGCACCGCGAGCGCGCGGCAGGTGGTCGGCAACCAGATCTCCGTCATGGTCACCCCGATCCCGACCGACCTGGCCTGCCCCCGCGAGCGCCTGCGCGTCATGGCGGGCACCATGCTCGCCGCCAAGCGGCGCTTCGCCGGCGCCCCCACGGCCTGGCTGGGCGAGCTGTCGTCGCTGCTGCCCTCGGCCGTCACCGCGCTCGCGACCTCCGCGGTGTTCCGGCTGGCCTCGATCGTGCTGCCGCCGATCAACCTGATCGTCTCCAACGTGCCGGGACCGCAGCTCCCGCTGTACCTGTGCGGTGCCAGGGTGCTCGCCTACCACCCCATGTCGGTGCTGACCGATGTGAGCGGCGGAGTCAACATCACCTGCTTCTCCTACGACGGCTCGCTCGACTTCGGCATCCTGTCCTGTCCTGACCGAGTGGCCGACGTGTGGCGGCTCATGGGCCACCTGCGGGAGGCGATGGACGAGCTGATGGCGCAGATCGAGCCGCCCGTGCCGGCCGGGCGGATCGACCAGGCGGAGCCTCCCCTGCCGGTCAGGGAGATGGTGCCCGCCTGAGCGCGGCCCCGCAGTACCGACGCCCTGTGTTCACGTGATCGGTCAAGAAATAGAGTTGCCCCATGAGCTTTTCTGAGCTGAACCTGTTTCCTCTCTGCCTCGGCGGCAACGTCTTCGGCTGGACCGCCGACCGGGACGACTCCTTCGCCGTCCTGGACGCCTACGCCGAGGCGGGCGGAAACCTCATCGACACCGCGGACTCCTACTCCGCGTGGGTTCCCGGGCACACCGGCGGGGAGTCGGAAACCGTGATCGGCGAGTGGATGGCCGCTCGCCGCAACCGCGACCAGATCGTGGTGGCGACCAAGGTGGGTTCCCTGGGCAGCCGTGCCGGGCTGTCGGCGGCCAACATCCGCGCGGCGGCCGAGGACTCGCTCCGGCGGCTGCGTACGGACTACATCGACCTGTACTGGGCCCACATCGACGACGCGAACACTCCTTTGGAGGAGACCCTCGGCGCGTTCGACGAGCTGGTCACCGAGGGCAAGGTGCGCAACATCGGCGCCTCGAACTACAGCGCCGAGCGGCTCGCGGAGGCGCTCGCGATCTCCGAGGAGGCCGGTCTGGCCCGGTACGGGGTGCTGCAGCAGCACTACAACCTGCTCGAGCGCGACTACGAGGGCGCGCTGCGCGACGTGGTGGCCAAGGCGGGGCTGACCAGCACCCCCTACTACGGCCTGGCCGGCGGCTTCCTGACCGGCAAGTACCGGCCGGGGGTCACGGCGGACAGCCCGCGCGCGGCCGGGGCGGCACGCTACCTGGAGACCGAGCGCGGCCCGCGGGTGCTCGACGCCCTGGACAAGGTGGCCGACGCCCACGGCGCCGTCCCGGCCACCGTCGCGCTCGCCTGGCTGGCCGCCCAGCCCACGGTGGCCGCGCCGATCGCCAGCGCCCGCAACGTCGAGCAGCTCCGGCCGCTGCTCGCCGTCGCCGACCTGACGCTGTCGCGGGAGGAGCTGACCCTGCTGGACGAGGCCTCACGGTAGGGGAGGCGCCCGGTAGGAGCGCGGCGGTCCCGGCGGGGACGAGGTCCCGCCGGGAGGCGTGAGGCGCGTCCGGCGGGCCACGGGGTGATCCGGGCCCGCCGGGGACACATGAGGAAGGGGCCCGGCCGCGAAACGGCCGGGCCCCGGGTTCCCCGTACTTCGTACGATCCGTACGGGGGTCGGTACGGGGTCCTAGTGTGAGCTGGCCTTCTCGGCACCGATGCCGGTGAGCGAGCGGACCTCGATCTCCGCGTACTTGTCCGCGTTGTACTCCTTGCTGAGCCTGGCGCCGACGAACCCGGCCAGGAAGCCGATCGGGATCGAGACGATGCCCGGGTTGCTCAGCGGGAACCAGGCGAAGTTCGCGTCGGGGAACAGCGCGGTGGCGCTGCCGGAGACGACCGGCGAGAAGACCACCAGGATCAGCGCGGAGACCAGGCCGCCGTAGATGGCCGAGACCGCGCCCGCGGTGTTGAAGCGCTTCCAGAACAGGCTGTAGAGGATCGCGGGCAGGTTGCCCGAGGCCGCCACGGCGAAGGCGAGCGCGACGAGGAAGGCCACGTTCTGCCCCTGTGCGAGGATGCCGAGCCCGATGGAGACCGCGCCGATGACGAAGGCCGAGATCCTCGCGACGAGGACCTCCTCCTTGTCGGTGACGTTGCCGCGCTTGAACACGTGCGCGTACAGGTCGTGGGCGAAGGAGGAACTCGACGCCAGCGTCAGCCCGGCGACGACCGCGAGGATCGTGGCGAAGGCGACCGCCGCGATGACGGCCAGCAGGATGGTGCCTCCCACCTCGCCGAAGATGGCCTGGCCGATCGCCTCGGCGAGCATCGGGGCCGCCGTGTTGCCCGCCTTGTCCTGCGCCAGGATCGCCTCGCCGCCGACCAGGGCCGCCGCGCCGAAGCCGAGCACGAGGGTGAGCAGGTAGAAGGTGCCGATGATGCCGATGCCCCACATGACCGACTTACGGGCTTCCTTCGCGGTGGGGACCGTGTAGAAGCGGATCAGGATGTGCGGCAGGCCGGCGGTGCCGAGGACCAGCGCGAGGCCCAGGCTGATCAGGTCGATCTTGCCCGCGAGGCCCTGCGCCTCGGTGCCGTACTTCAGGCCGGGCTCCAGGAAGGCCGCGCCCTTGCCGCTCTGGGTGGCGGCCTCGCCGAGCAGGCCCGACAGGTTGAAGCCGTAGTGGCCGAGCACCAGCAGGGTGACCAGGGTCGCGCCGCCCATGAGCAGCACGGCCTTGACGATCTGCACCCAGGTGGTGCCCTTCATCCCGCCGACGACCACGTAGACGATCATCAGAACGCCGACGCCGACGATCGTGAGCGCCTTGCCCGTCGGCGAGGTGACGCCGAGCAGCAGACCGACCAGCGCGCCGGCGCCGACCATCTGGGCGAGCAGGTAGAAGATCGACACCGTGATGGTGGAGACGCCCGCCGCCGTGCGGACCGGGCGGGGGCTCATCCGGAAGGCCAGCACGTCGGCCATCGTGAACTTGCCGGAGTTACGCATCAGCTCGGCGACGAGCAGCAGCGCCACCAGCCAGGCGACCAGGAAGCCGATCGAGTACAGGAAGCCGTCGTAGCCCGACAGGGCGATGATTCCGGCGATACCCAGGAAGCTCGCGGCCGACATGTAGTCGCCGCCGATGGCGAGACCGTTCTGCACGCCGCTGAAGGAACGGCCACCGGCGTAGTAGTCGGTGGCGTCCTTGGTGTTGCGGCTCGCCCAGAAGGTGATGCCCAGCGTTCCCGCGACGAAGAGCAGGAACAGGATGGTGGAGAGGGTCTGGTGGCTCATTCGGTCTTCCCCTCGACTCCGTGGCGGATGGCGTCGGCCAGCGGGTCGAGCTTCTTCTCGGCGAAACGGGAGTAGGCCCAGGCGATGCCGAACGTCGACACGAACTGGAGCAGACCGAAGATCAGCGCCACGTTGATGTTGCCAAAGACCTTCGCGCCCATGAAGTCGCGCGCCCAGCCCGACAGGACGACGTACAGCAGGTACCACGCGAGGAACGCCGCGGTCATCGGGAACGCCCAGGCCCGAAAACGCCTCTTCAACTCCCGGAACTGGTCGCTGGCCTGAATTTCTTCGTAGACCGATGCATCATGTTGCCTGGCGGTCACGGGACCTCCCAAAATGTGATCTGGATCACGGACAACGTAGGGCTGGACGCTACCCCTCGAGGAGACCCGTATGCGGTCTCTTCGCCGAGGCGCCGCCGAGTCGCGTTCAGTTGGGTGGGGCCTGCGGTGAAAGGTCTGTATCGCGCGACGAACGGTCCCCCGGGGAGGCCGTCCTCACCATCGCCTCGCTCGCAGGGCGTACGCCCCGGCACCGCAGACCGTGAGGCCGACCGCCGCCAGCAGAAGGCGATAGTCGACGAGCGACACCAGCACGGCACCCGCGAGCAGGGAGGACAGCTGGGCGAACCCGATGAGGGACTCGAAGGCGGTGGAGACCCGGCCGACGAGGTGGCCGGGGCTGCGGCGCTGCACCAGGGTCGTCCTCGCCACCCCCTCCAGGGTGAGCCCGGCGCCCGCGACCATCATCGCCCCCAGCACGACCGCCTCCGAGGGCACCATCCAGCAGATGACCGCCATGCCGTACAGGCCGATGCCCGCGCCGATCGCGAACAGCTCGCCCCTGCGCGCGATCACCGTGGAACTCCGCAGCCCCCCGGCGATGGCCCCGAGGCCCATCGCCGTCGAGGTGAACGCGGTGAACTCCGGCGACCTGGCCAGGCCCTGCTCGATGACCGCGAAGATCAGCGACTCGGTCGCCCCGGCCAGCACGAACATCAGGCAGAGCGCCAGGGCCCCGCGACGCAACGGCGGGTCGGCGCAGAGGTGGCGGGCCCCGGCCCAGAACTCCTCGCGCCAGCGTCCCGGAGGTGCCTGCGAGAGAGGTCTCGGCGCGGGGAGCATCGCGAAGACCCCCGCGGCGACGAGGAAGGTGATCATGTCGAACAGCACGAGCGCGCCGATCCCGAAGCCGGTGTAGACGCCCACCCCCAGCAGGGGCCCGAACAGGCGCAGTCCTTGCCGGGTGGTCTGCAGGGCGCCGTTCGCCGCGGCCAGCAGGTGCTCGGGCAGGATGGCCTTGAGCAGTCCGCCGAGCGCGGAGAAGATCACTGCGTACGAGCAGCCCATCGCCGCGGCCACCGGGTAGACCAGCCAGACCGTGCCCTGCCCGGTGACCGCGATCAGCGGGGTGAGCGAGATTCCCGACAGCAGGCAGGTGACGACGAGGAGCTTCCTGCGGTCGACCCGGTCGATGAGGTATCCGAAGCAGGGCGAGAAGCACAGGGGCACGGTGAAGAAGAACAGGGTCAGACCCGCGGCGGCGTCGGAGCCGGTGAGGCTCTTGGCCAGGATGCCGGGCACCAGCAGCAGCGAGGCGTCGCCCAGCAGGCTGACGGCCATCCCGAAATAGACGAGCCGGAACCGGGATCGGCGCAGGACCTCCGGTATCACCGCTGACCGGCGGACCGGCGGACCGTCCTGTTCCCGGGTAGCGCGGCAGAGGCGTCGCCGGTCTCGGCGACCGCCTCGTCACCGGAGCCGGTACGTACCAAAACTAAATGGAAAAACCGATATGTCGGTTCATAGTCGTCATTCCGTCACAGCTCGTCGGAGCCGTCAAGAGGACCGTGGCCGCCAGTCACCCCGGTCCAGATTGAGGATCTCGGGGGTGTGCAGGCGCACCATCGTGCGGGCCACGTTCGGCGGGATACGCCCGGGTGTCAACAGCGAGACCACCACCATGACGAGAAAGGCGATCGGCACCGTCCACGCGGCGGGCTGCGCCAGCATGGCACCGACCAGGCCGGTGTACGGCCCCCCGCCGATCGTCAGCAGGACCGCGCCGCAGGCGAGGCCGCCACCGGCGAGCAGCCCGGCCATCGCACCCGCGGGAGTCAGCCGCCGCCACCAGATGCCCAGCACCAGCAGCGGGCAGAAGGAGGAGGCCGCCACCGCGAACGCCAGGCCGACGACGTCGGCGACCGGCAGCGAGCGGGCGAAGACCGCCAGAACCAGCGGAACGATCACGGCCAGCACCGCCGCCGCCCGAAACGACCGCACCCCTCCCTTGAGGATGTCCTGCCCGATCACCCCGGCGACCGAGACCGTCAGCCCCGAGGAGGTCGACAGGAACGCCGCGAACGCCCCGGCCGTCACCAGCGCCGTCAGCAGGTCCCCGGCCACACCGCCGACCAGTCGTCCCGGCAGCGACAGGACCACCGTGTCACTGCCTTCCAACCCCGGCAGGTAGATCCGGCCCAGCGCGCCGTAGACCGCCGGCAGCATGTAGAAGGCGCCGAGCAGCGCCAGGACCACCAGCGTCGTACGCCGCGCCGCCCGGCCGTCGGGGTTGGTGTAGAAGCGGACCAGCACGTGCGGCAACCCCATGGTGCCCAGGAAGGTCGCCAGGATCAGCGAGTAGGTCGAGTAGAGGCCGTACTCCCTGCCCGACGACAGCGGCAGCGCCCACGAGGCCGCGTCCCGCGCGCTCAGCCCCGGCGCGCCGCCGTCACGCCACGCCAGCAGCAGGAAGACCAGCGGCACGGCGAGGGCGGTGAGCTTCAGCCAGTACTGGAAGGCCTGCACGAACGTGATCGACCGCATGCCGCCCGACATGACGTTCACCGCGACCACCGCCGCCACCAGCAGGCCCCCCGCCCATTCGGGCGCTCCGGTGATGGCCCGCAGGACCAGGCCCGCGCTCTGAAACTGCGGCATCAGATACAGCCAGCCGATCAGCACGACCAGCACCCCCGCCAACCGCCGCACCGCCATCGACTCCAGCCGCGCCTCGGCGAAGTCGGGAAGCGTGTACGCGCCCGAGCGGCGCAACGGCGCGGAGACCAGCACGAGCAACACCAGGTAGCCGCCCGTCCAGCCGACCGGCAGCCACAGCATGTCGGCACCGTAGGTGAGGATCAGCCCGGCGATGCCCAGAAAGCTCGCGGCCGACAGATACTCCCCGCCGATGGCGGAGGCGTTCCACAGCGGGGAGACCGTGCGGGAGGCGACGTAGAAGTCGGAGGTGGTCCGCGACAGCCTGAGCCCGAACGCTCCGATCAGCACCGCCGCCAGCACCACCAGCACGACCGCCGCCAGACCGTACGCGGTGTTCAACGGGCCCTGTCCACCAGCTCGGCGAAGTGGCGCTCGTTCCGCTCCGCCTGCCGGACATACAGCCAGGCCCCGATCACGAACGCCGGGTAGATCAGGCCGCCCAGCACCACCCAGGGCAGCGGGATCCCCAGCACACGCAGCGCGCCCAGCTCCGGCACCAGAAGGAACACCACCGGCAGGCCCACCACCACACACCCCAGCACCGTGCAGACGAACAGGGCCAGACGGAACTGGGTACGGACCAGCGAGCGCATGTAGACCTCACCCAGACGGGTCTGCTCGTCGATCTCGCGGGTGACCGGGTAACTGGGGTGGCGGGGAGCCATCGTGCGAGGACTGGTCACCACCTCGCGCCCCGGGCGCTCCTCCCTGCGCGGGCGCTCGCCACTCATTCCTGCCTGCCCTTGCGCGCCCTGCGGACCAGCAGGTCGCGCAGCTCGCGGGTGTGACGGCGACTGACCGGGATCTCGGTCTCGCCGATGCGGACCACGCACCGCCCCGAGTCGATGTGCAGCTCGTCGATGTGCTTGACCGCGACCAGGTGGCTGCGATGCACCCGGATGAACCCCGCCGAGGACCAGCGCTCCTCCAGCGTCGCCAGCGAGATGCGCACCAGATGACTGCCACCCGCGGTGTGCAGGCGGGCGTAGTCGCCCTGGGCCTCCACGTAGCGGACCTCGGTGCTCGCCACGAACCTGGTGACACCGCCGAGCTCCACCGGGATGGTGCCGGGGTCGGCACGGCCGGAGCCCTCGATCTCCGGCAGCTCCGCGGAGACGAACACCCTGCGGATCGCCTCGGCCAGCCGTTCGGGCCGTACCGGCTTGAGCAGGTAGTCCTCGGCCTTGATCTCGAAGGCGTCGACCGCGTGCTCCTCGTAGGCCGTCACGAAGACCACCCGGGGCGGGTTGGCGAACTGCGACAGCAGGCGGCCGAGCACCACCCCGTCCAGGCCGCGCATCCGGATGTCGAGGAAGACCGCGTCGATCGGCCTCCCGTCGGCGATCGCCCGGTCCAGGACGCGCAGCGCGGCGGCCCCGTCCCTGGCCAGGGAGACCTCCCCGATACGGGGGTCGTCCCGGAGCAGGTAGGCCAGGTCCTCCAGCGCGGGAAGCTCATCGTCCACCGCAAGGACACGCAGGCCGGGCACGCTCACTCCTCCGGGTCGTTCGCGAGGGAATTTCTAGAGGGTGATGAATCAGACATCGCCTGTCAACTTCGCTGGATGGGGGAAAGATCCGGACCGGACGCGGGCTCACCGGACGGAGACACTCGGGTGATACTTGGGCAGCCGGACGCTGACCTTCGTCCCCGCCCCCTTCGCCGTCTCCACCACCAGGCCGTACTCGTCACCGTAAACCTGGCGCAACCGCTCGTCCACGTTGACCAGCCCCACTCCCCCGGCCCCGGAACGCTCGTCGGCGGCACCGGCCAGGATGCGGCGCAGCCGGTCGGGCTCCATGCCCACACCGTCGTCCTCCACACTGATCCGGCACTCGGCCCCGGCGTCCTCGGCGACGATCGAGATGCGCCCGATGCCGGGCTTGCTCTCCAGGCCGTGCTGGACCGCGTTCTCCACCAGAGGCTGCAGGCACAGGAACGGCACCGCGACCGCGAGAACCTCGGGGGCGATGCGCAGCGTCACCTGGAGCTGGTCGCCGAAGCGGGCCCGTTCCAGGGTGAGGTAGCGGTCGATGGAACGCAGCTCCTCGGCCAGGGTGGTGAACTCCCCGTGCCTGCGAAAGGAGTAGCGGGTGAAGTCGGCGAACTCCAGCAGCAGCTCGCGGGACCGGTTGGGATCGGAACGGACGAAGCTCGCGATCGTCGTCAGCGAGTTGTAGATGAAGTGCGGGGAGATCTGCGCGCGCAGCGCCCGGACCTCGGCCTCCATCAGGCGCGTTCTGGAGCGGTCGAGCTCGGCCAGCTCCAGCTGCGAGTCGACCCAGTTCGCGACCTCGCGGGCGGCCCTGACCAGACCCGCCGAGGCGTGACCGCCGTACGCGGCCAGGGAGCCCACCACCCTGCCGTCGGTGGTGAGCGGCACCACCACGGCGAACCTGATCGGGCACTCGGGAAGGTCGCACGAGACGACCTCCGGGCCCAGGACGCGGGTCCGGCCCCCCGACAGCGTCTTGGCGGCGTGGGCGAACGCCTCGCGGGCGTGGTGGTCGCCCTCGCCGTCGTAGACCAGCAGCCGCTCCTCGTCGGTGATCGCCAGCGCCGGGGAGCCGAGGAGCTCCCGAAGGTGGCGGGAGGCCTTCTGCGTCCCCGCCTCGGTCAGCCCCGCCCGCAGCGGCGGCGCGGCCAGGGACGCGGTGTGCAGGGTCTCGAACGTGGCCCGCTCGGCGGGGCTGCTGCCCAGCTCCCTGCGGCCGCGCAGCACCCGCCACAGCACCAGGGCGGGCACGCCGATCAGCGCGGCGACCACCAACACGGCGACGAGGGGTTCCACGTTCCGGACCTTATACGCCCGGTCACGCCCGCGCCCCGTTCATGGAGATCACGGCCACCACCTTTACGTTGTAGATTAAATTCTGCCCGCCGAAGGCCGGCGCCCCGTCCTCGCGGGCGGCGGCGAGGCACCTCTCAGTCCCGGTCCCGCCCCGGGGCGGGGGTGAAGTCGGCGGCCTGGCCTGGCCGGTAGACGCCCTCCACGCCCACCTGCGCGGCGTGGACCTGCTCGTCGGGGGCGTACAGGCGAATCTGGACGCCGTCGGGGTCGACGAAGCCCATCGCGTGACCGGAGGACGCCTTGATGATCGGGCTGTGCGGGACACCGAGCCCGTCGAGACGGGCGGCCCAGGCGTCGAGCCCCTCAAGGGTGACCTGGAGCGCGAAGGGGTCGGCGTCGAAGAGCGCCCTGGCCAGGTCGGGGTTCTCGCGCAGCGCGATCTGGAAGGCCGCCCCGGGGACCGTGAAGCTCATGCCCCTGATCACGCCGTCCTCGTCCTGGAAGCTCGTGTGGTGTTCCAGCCCCAGGACCTTCTCGTACCAGGAGCGGCTCCGCTCCAGGTCACTCACCCAGATCTTGAGGTGGTGCACACCGGTCAGTACGGCGTTCAACTCGTCTCCTCAGGGGGGCCTGCGTCGTCGTGAGGGTCGTGGTGAAACGGTGATCGCGGAAGGGAGGCGGCCCTCCGCGTGCCCGAGATCAGAATAGTTCGCCTTGCGGCCCGGCGCCCTGAATCCGAGGGGAAGGGTCCGGGCGGGCGGAGAGGAGGGGGTCCGCCGCCCACCCGGAAACGGTCAGATTACCCCGGCGGACATGAGTTTGGCTCGCTTGAGGCGAACGGGCATCGGTCCGATCTCCACGGCCCCGCCGGCCACACCGCCCCCCGGGGGCCGGCAGGACCCATCGCGTCCGGAGAGCGGCATGGCCGAACGCCAGCTCAGCGTTCGCCCGGACCGGGAAGGGCGACGTTCTCCCCCTCCGCCTCGTCCCTCGGCTCGGCGTACGGCTCGCTCTCGGGCGGGTGGCCTCCGGCGATCTGGCGCTCCCGCATGAGTTCGGCGTCGAACTCCGCGCCCAGCAGGATGGCCATGTTGGACAACCACAGCCAGACCAGGAACACCACGACGGCGCCGAGCGCGCCGTAGGTCTTGTCATAGGAGCCGAAGTTGGCGACGTAGATCGCGAACCCCGCGGAGACGACGACCCACAACAGCACCGCGAGCAGCCCGCCGGGGCTGATCCAGTGGAAGCCCGGCTGGCGGACGTTGGGCGCGGCCCAGTAGAGCAGCATCACCAGACCCGCGGCGATCAGCACCAGGACCGGCCACTTGGCGTATCCCCAGACGGTGACCGCGGTCTGCCCGAGGCCCAGGGCCTCGCCCGCCAGTTCGGCGAGCCTTCCCGTGAAGGTGACGGCCACCGCCGCGGCGGCCATCAGGACGACGAACACCAGGGTGAGCCCGATCCGCAGCGGGGTCAGCTTCCACAGGGGACGTCCCTCCCTGATGTCGTAGATCGCGTTTCCGGCCCTGACGAAGGCCGCGATGTAGCCCGAGGCCGACCAGAGCGCCACCAGCAGACCGGCGATCGCGAGGAAGCCTCTCGCGCTGCCGCTGTCGCGCACCTGCTCGACCTGGTCCTCCACCAGCCTCGTGACGTCGTCGGGGGCCAGGGCGGAGACCTGGGACAGGATCGTGGAGATCACGTCCTGGCCGACCAGCCCGAGCACGGACACCAGCACGATCAGACCAGGGAAGATCGACAGCACCGCGTAGTAGGTGAGGGCGGCGGCCCAGTCGGGCAGGCCGTCCCGCCGAAACTCTCCGGCGGTCCGTTTGAGGACCCCCCACCATGCCCCGCGAGGCAGTTCCGAGGGGACTTGGGGGACCGTTGGGGGGACATGGGCGGGCCGCCCTCGCGAATCGCCGAGGGCGGCCCCTTCCGTACTACCAGGCATCTACTTCTTCTTGCCTCGCCGCAGGACGCGCAGGACGACCAGGACGAGCGCGGCGAGAGCCGCGACCGTCACGACGGGACGCTTGCTCGCCTCGGTCGTGACCCTGCCCGCCGCCTCCTTGATCTCTGCGGGAGTCGCCTCCTTCACCCGGCCGACGACCTCGGGGGTCGCCTCCTTCACCCGGCCGACCATCTCGGGAGCGGCCACCTTCACCCGCTCCACCATCTCGGTGGCCGTGGTGGCGGTCGCCGCCCCCACCTTGCGCAGGTCGTCGCCCACCTGAGCGGCGGTCTCCTGGATACGGCCCTTGACGTCGGTCTTGTGCACCAGTGCCTCCACTGTGTCGCCCAGTTCGCGGCGGGCGTCCTCGATGTCCCGCCGCGTGTTCTCCGTGTCGTTCCCGTCGTCTCCGACGGTCTTGCCGGCTTCCGTCACTCCCGTCGCACCGCCACCGGTGTTGGCGTACAGGGGGGTCGTCGCCGCCCCCGGGGCGGCGACAGCCGACGCGCCCTCCCGGAGCCCGGAGGTGCCGTCGCGCCCGGACTCCGAGGACCCGAGGTCCTCGGGGGACGTGTCCACCGGCGGATTCGGGGGGATGTTCAACGACTCCCTCTCGTCCGGCGTGATGGGCTCGTCGACGCCCTTCCTGCGCGATCCGGTGGTTCCGGCGTCCTTCTCGAACCGGTCGGCCCCGCCCGGGTCTGTCTCGGTCATCGGTGCGCCCTCTCTCTCACCGCGTCGATGTCGTCTTTGACGCTCTCGATGGTCCGTACGGGGGTCGGCGGGGCGGCCTCGGTGACCTGGCGCTTACCGAAGAACCCGAGCGCGCCGGCCACGACCAGCAGCACCCCGCCCACGACCGCGGCCGCCGCCCAGGCGGGCATCACCTGCGCGAGGAGCAGGATCACCGCGGCGACCAGGGACGCGGCCCCGAAGAGGGCGACGACCCCCGCTCCGCCGAACAATCCCACGCCGATTCCGGCGTGCCTGCCCTTCTCGGTCAGCTCCGCTTTGGCCAGGCGCAGTTCGTCCCTGACGAGACGCGAGACCTGCTCCGACATCTGCCGGATCAGCTCGGACGTCGGCAGCGACTCCTTGGTATTGGTCATGGACTGCCTCCTCCCTCACAGGAAAGGACGTCTACCCTCCTCTCCCCCGGCAAACATGGGCCTGGCTGCGATGATCACAGAGGGCTCTGGGCAGGAGACCATGCCGTATCCCGTGGCGGACCGCTCCATGGCCCGCGTTTGATCCGCCCTTGGTTTCGGGCCGGGGGCGCCCGCGGCCCGAACGGGCACGGCGGCGATCACGACGGCCCGGTCCGAGGATCCCCGATCGCGGTGGTCCGGTCCGAAGCCCCTGCCCGCGGGGCCGGACGACCCTCCGCGGCGGCGCCGCCCCCATGCGTCCGGCGCGGGTGGACACCCCGATCACTCTCACCCCCGGGATACGTCATGATCATAGGGAGGCCCGCGTGTCCGAGTGGTGGAAAAGTAGAGGTACGGGCGAAGATGAGCCTCTTGGGATACTGAGGGGCGTGATGAAGGCGAGTAGAAAGGCGGCACGCTAGAGATGGCACAGATCGTCGGCGGCGGAAGCCCGGTCAACGACGCCGAGCGACGGGTCATCGCACACCTGCGAGACAACGCCCCGGACGACTGGCTGCTGCTGCACAACATCGAGGTGCCCCGCGGAGACGACATCTTCGAGGTGGACGTGATCGTCCTGACCGGCCACGCGCTCTGCGTCATCGACGTCAAGGGCACCCGCGGCCGGATCGAGGTCGCGGGGACCCGCTGGTTCCCGCTGCGGCGTGAGGCGTTCGGCTCCCCCGTCGCCAAGCTGCGCGGCAACGGGCGTGCCCTGAAGGGCCTGCTCACCCAGGAGCGCCGCGAGCTGGACCGGGTCTACGTCGACAGCCTCGTGGTGCTCACCGGCACCGACGCCGAGCTGGTCGACCCCGCCGGCCGCGACTCGCGGCACGTCACCGACCTCGACGGGCTGATCGACACGCTGAGCGACGTCTCCCGCGTCAGGCGCGGCCACACCACCGACACCGCGCCGTACGGCACCGCGATCATCGAGGCGCTCAACGGGAGCGTGCGGCGCTCCACGGCACCGCCGCGCTTCGGCAGCTGGGAGGTGGAGGAGCAGCTGGGCGGCGACAACCGGGTCACCGAGTATCGCGCGATCAACGCGACGGTCCCCGGCAGCGAGACGGTCCTGCTGCGCGTCTACCGGGCGGATCCGCTGGCCCAGGAGGAGCCGAGGGCGGCGGAGCGGCGGCTGATCACCAACGCCTACCAGGCCCTCACCAGGATTCCCCCGCACCCGTGCGTGGTGCGCGCCCGTGACTTCTTCGCCATCGACGACGAGAGCCGGTTCGTGCTCGTCCTCGACGACGTGCACGGCCAGGCGCTGCACCTGCACCTCACCGCCTCCGCGCCCACGCTCTCCGTCGCCGCCCGGCTGGACGTGGTGGAGGACATGCTGCGCGGCCTGGCCCACGTCCACGCCAACAACGTGATCCACCGGGCGCTCAGCCCCGCGTGCGTGCTGGTGACAGAGGAGGGCCGGGCCATGCTCACCGGGTTCGACTACGCCAAGCCGGGTCCCCGCGCCCACACCGTGGCCAACGAGCTGCCCAACGTCCTCGACACCCACTACGCCGCTCCCGAGTGCCAGGCCATGCCCGTGCGGGTGACGGCCGCCTCCGACGTGTACGCGGCCGGGGTGATCGCCTTCCAGCTGCTGGCCGGAAGGCTCCCGCCGATCACCCCCGACGCCGAGCCCGCCTGCGGCGAGGCGCCCGTGGAGGTGATGGACCTGCTGCGGCGCATGCGCGATCACGCGGCGCACAAGCGTCCCAGCGCCGCCGAGGCCCTCGCCGACCTACGGCGGGCACGGCGGCCCCGCCCGCCCGAGCCCGCCCGCCCGGCCCCCTCCCCGCAGCACCTCGCCGGCATCGGGCGGCCGGAGGAACGCGGGCCGGAAGGCCCCCCTCCCCAGGCCCTTCAGGCTCCCTCGCGGTCCGAGGACGAGCGCCATGAGAGCCCGCCCGCCCCGGAGACGCTGCTCGGCAGGCTCAGGACGGGACTGCGGCGCGTCACCGGAAAAAAACCGTAAAAAAACGAATCAGCCCTCGATCCGGGTGTGAACCCGGTGCGGGCGGGGGTCAGCGGCGCCGGGTGGGGCCACCCCTGAAGCGGTCGAGGAGCCCGCGCAGCCTCTGCTGGTTGCGCGGGTCGCGGGCCATCGCCCTGGCCTTCTCCATGTTCCGCCGTCCCTGCGGGGTACGCAGGTAGTTTCGGACCCGGTCGATCAGCGATGCCATGGTGCCCTCCATCTGTCGATGGACTCCCGACTACCCGGTGAGGTCGGCCCCAATCGCCGCCGGCACCGGGCCGCGCCGGGCTCAGGAGTCGACGAAGTCGTCGGGGACCATCACCCGCAGGCCGTTGGGGATGGTGCGGATCGTGATCGGGGTCATCAGGCGGACCTCGCCGTCGACGTCGGCGGCCATCGGCGGGTCGGTCTCCAGGCGCATCTCACGCCCCACGACGAAAGGACCTCCCGCCAGGCTACGCCAGCGACCGCTACCGGCGCGGACCATCGTCTCCATCAGCAGGCGCAGGCGCTTGCCCGAGCCGAGCTGGTAGGCGACCAGCAGCCCGTTGTCGATGCTGATGTCCCTGGCGACCTGCCAGCCGCCGTGGAAGCGGCCGTTGGCGATGTTGAGCTGATGGGTGAGCAGTTCGTGGCGGCGCCCGTCCACGGTGAGGAAGGCGCGGAACGGCCGGTGGCCCGGCAGGATCGTGAGAGCCGTGAGCGGGTAGGCCGCGCGGCCGAGAAGCCGCTTCACCCCGTGCCTGACCTTGCCCGCCACCTCCACCGAGACCCCGAAACTGGCCAGGTTGGCGAACTCGCGGTCTCCGGCGACGCCCAGGTCGATGTCGGCGACCTTCCCCGTGCGCAGGACCCGGATGGCTCCGGCGAGGTCGAGGGGGACGCCGAGGCTGCGGACGAAGTTGTTGGTGGTGCCCAGGGGCAGCACCCCCAGGGCGATGTCGCGGTGGGCAACGTGCTTGACGGCGGCGCTGAGCGTGCCGTCGCCGCCTCCCACGACGAGCAGGTCGGGCTCCGCGGCGAGAGCCTCCTCCAGGGTGGCGCGCAGCCGCTTGGGGTCGACCACCGGCAAAAAGCGGATCGAGTCGAACCCTTCGGCCCGCAGCGCGCGGACCACCGTGGGGTAGTGGCGCCGGCCCTGACGTGAGCGGGTGTTGACGACCACGCCGACCCTGCCCTTGGTCCGGATGGCCTCGGTGTGCTCGGCCTTGCTTCGAAGCTCTCCCACGCTGCCCCTGTCCGATCGGATGATTGCCCGTTCAAGATGGTAGGGCCCCGCCGTCGGTGACGGCGGGGCCCTACCGTTTACGGGATCTTGTTTACCTTCCGGACCGGTGTCCTTACTTCTTGGGCGGAGTGACCTGCACGATCGCGCCGAGGTCGCCCGGCAGCGGGGTGATCAGCCGGAGTTTCACGCCCAGCGCCCTGCCCTCGTCACCGGGGTTGCCCGAGCCGAGGACGTGGCCGTTGCCCATGTCGATCCCGTACCACTCGGTGGCCGGGGTGCCGTCGGCGTTGACGACCCGGGTGCTGTAGGGCTGGTCGTCCTTGGAGGGGACGACCGTGGAGGCGTCGAAGTCGCGGTAGTACAGGGCGGTGCCGCGCGCCTCGAATCCGGGGTACCAGGTCTTGGCGTCGGTGAACTCGGAGACCCCCTTCTGCGCGGCCACCTTCGTGCAGTACTCGCTGAAGGGCTCACCCGGTCCCTCGAAGCACTCGGTGAAGGGGTGGGTCTTGGAGAAGGAGAAGGCGGCGTTCGAGCTCTGCACGCGGCCGCCCATGTTCTTGAGCGTGGTGGGGTCCTTCGCGGCCGCCGCGCCGGTCCGCCGCAGCGGGTCGAAGTGGGAGTCGACGAGGAGCAGGCTGCCCTTGGGGCCGATGCTCGGCGCCAGGTCGAGGTTGTTGGCCACCGCGTTGTTGGGATAGCTGGAGTCGCGGAGCCACACGAGCATGCCCGGGGCGTTGTACTTGACCTTCTGCACCTTCCACGCGCCCTCCCGGGAGTAGTTGGTGGCGTAGGTGTACTGCAGGCCCTTGTCGAACCCGTCGAAGTTGCGCCACTCGGCCAGATAGAACCGGGAGATCTCGCGCGTGCCGTCGTTGACGATCCAGCCCTGGCCGGTGGTGCCGTTGAAGGTGCCGCCGCTCGCCGTCCAGCCGGCGGCGCCGCTCTCCAGGTCGTCGCTCCAGACGGTCTCGGTGCCGTTGGTGAGCGAGAAGTCGTCGACGTGCCAGCCGCGCGGGGTGTAGGCGGCGTCGGTGTTGTACGTCAGGCGCAGCTTGACGGTCGTGCCGGCGAACGGGGTGAGGTCGACGTAGTCGTGCCGCCAGCCACCGGTGTCACCGGCGAGTCCGTACTTCTTGTCGCCGAACGCGGCCAGGTTGCCGTTGGGGTCGGGGTAGTCGTCGCCGGTGGAGACCAGGTGGCCGCCCTCGGTGTAGACCTTCTGCTGTGCCCAGGTCGCGCCGCCGTCCGTGGAGACCTCGACGAAGCCGAAGTCCCAGTCCTCCTCGATCTCGTAGTTGTTCCACATCCAGAACTTCAGGTCGTCTCCCGCGGGCACCTGGACGTCACGGCCGATCTTGACGTCCGCCCACTCCTGGTCGAAGTTGGACCAGAGCGTCTTGGTGCCGCTGTGCGGCTCGACCATCGTGATCGGCGGGCTGGGCAGGTTCACCCTGATGCCGTCCTGGGTGAGCTTGGGCGTGCGCGAGGCCTGGCCGATCGTGACCAGAGCCGCGCGGTCGCCCGGGTCGAAGACCTTGGGGTTGGCCCAGCCGAGGACCCACTTGCCCCACAGGCTCATGTGGGTGGGCATCGACTGGAAGATCGGGCCGCTGTGCGAGCCGCTGGACATCAGGTCCCAGAAGTCCACCGCAGAGCTGGCCTGGCCGCTGACGTCGTAGAGGTCGGGCAGGCCCAGGTCGTGGCCGTACTCGTGGGCGAAGACGCCGACGCCGGAGTCCTCCGGCTGCACGATGTAGTTGGAGATCTTCACGTTCTGGCCGGGCACCTGGTAGCCGCCGGCCACCGCGCTGGAGTGCGCCCAGATCGCGTAGGTGCCCTCGGCGCCGCCGTCGGAGGACTTGTCCTTGCCCGCGTGGACCAGGACGAGGTGGTCGATCACGCCGTCGGGCTCGGCGAAGTTCCCGTCGCCGTCGGCGTCGCCGACGTCCTCAAGGTCGTAGTCGGCCCAGGGGAAGTCCGGGTCGGAGGCGGCGAGGGTGTCGACCGCGTCGATGGCGAGCTGGCCGGCCCCGCGGGGGTTGTCCGGGTGGCCGCTCATGTCCTGCACCGGCTGGCCGCAGGCGCGCGCGCCGTAGTAGGCCTCCGAGTGCGGGACCTTGATCCACGGGCTCGCCTGGCCGGTGACCGTGTAGGCGCCCTTGGACATCTCCTCGTACATGTTCTTCATGGTGTGACCGGAGATGTCGATGCCCTTGCGGCCGTCGCGGGGGTCGGTCAGGTCGGTGCGGACGCGCTGGGTGATGCCCTGCTTGCTGTAGAGCATCTTGTTGAAGTGGTCGGGGCTGAAGTCGGGCACCCAGAAGCTGTTGTTGTCCTTGTGCGGCAGGGTGGCCGGGTTGGGGATCCTGTTGTGCAGCGGGCCGTTGAGCAGCGTGCCCGGCGGTTCGGTGACGCACTCGGCCGGGTCCTCGCTGTACACGTCGGCCGGGCGGGAGAAGCCGGAGAAGTCGTCGTTGGCCTTGTCGTCGAACTCCACCAGCAGCGTGAGGAGCTTCGCCGTCTTGACGGTCTTCGACTTCTTGAAGATGAAGTCCGCGGGGTTGATCCCCGTCCTGATCGCCCGCGCCTCGCGGGCGGCGAGCACCCGCGCGGCCACGGGGTTGCCCCGCGAGTGCTTCTCGGCGAACTTCTTGGAGGGACCGGCCTTGCGCGCCTTGGCCGACGGGACGGCGGGGTCCTTCGCCTCCGGCTCGTCCCTGGGGGGTGCGTAGTTGATGTAGTAGTCGGCCGCGGCCGGCTCGTACCGCGCGACCGAGGTGTCGCTCTCGGCCGACACACCGCCTGCGGCCAGTCCCGTGACGGCCAGGCCGAGCACGGGGACCATCGCGAGAAGGCGCATGCGAGCGCTTCCGCTCCTGACTCTGCCGGACAAAGTGTCCCCTTCCTGCCGCCCGGGTTCACCGGGCGCGCCCACCACCGGCGCGCCGTATAAGCGCACCGAACCGGGAGATTAGACGAGAAAGTAAAGTCGGAGTCAAGACGCCAAATGATGATGCGAAACCGCAACAAAATGCGTTTTGTCGGGAGAAGACACGCTGGCACAGGCCGTACAGTCCAACGTGTGACCGCTATCTCCGCCCTCATCGCCGCGCTCGCACCGGAGAAGGTGCTGACCGACCCCGACGTCACCGACTCCTACGCCCGGGACCGGACCTTCCTGGAGCCGGGCAAACCGCTCGCCGTGGTGCTCGCCCACACCAGGGACGACGTGGTCACGGTGATGAGATGGGCCACCGAGCACCGGGTGCCCGTCGTCCCTCGGGGCGCGGGGACCGGGCTGGCGGGCGGGGCGACCGCCGTCGAGGGATGCGTCGTGCTCGCGCTGCACAGGATGGCGGCGATCAGGGAGCTCTCCCCCGCCGACGAGATGGCCGTGGTCGAGCCGGGCGTCATCACCGCCGACCTGGACCGGGCCGCCCGCGAGCACGGGCTGATGTACGCCCCCGACCCCTCCTCGTACGAGATCTCCACCATCGGCGGCAACCTCGCCACCAACGCGGGCGGGCTGCGGTGCGTGAAGTACGGCGTGACCCGCGACTCGGCGATGGGCCTGGAGGTCGTGCTCGCCGACGGACGGGTGATCAACACCGGCAGGCGCACCGTGAAGGGCGTGACCGGATACGACCTGACCGGATTGTTCGTCGGCTCGGAGGGCACGCTCGGGGTCATCACCGCGGCGACGGTACGGCTGCGCAGGGCCCCCTCGGTCTACCCCGCGACGATCGCGGCCGAGTTCACCTCGCTCAGGGACGCCGCCGCCGCCGTCTCGGCGATCATCGCGGCCGGATGCCAGCCCTCGCTGATGGAGATGCTCGACCGCAACACGCTCAAGGCCATCGACGACTGGCGCAACATCGGGCTTGAGGAGTCGACCAGGGCGATGCTGATCGCGCAGTCGGACGCGGCCGACGGCCCCGCCGTCTCCGAGCGGATGGCCGAGCTCTGCACCGCCAACGGCGCGGCCTTCGTCGCGGTGTCGTCGTCGGCGCAGGAGGCCGAGGAGCTGATCGGGGTCCGGCGGATGGCCTACCAGGCCAAGGAGCGGCTGGGCAAGTGCCTGGTGGAGGACGTGTGCGTGCCGCGCTCCTCGCTGCCGTACATGATCGAGAAGATCGAGGCGATCGCCGTCAAGCACGACGTGCTGATCACCACGGTCGCGCACGCGGGCGACGGCAACCTGCACCCGGTCTTCATCTTCGACCACGCCCTCGCCGAGCCGCCGCCGCAGGTGTGGGCGGCGGCCGACGAGCTCTTCAAGGAGACCCTGGAGATGGGGGGAACCCTCACCGGCGAGCACGGCGTCGGGCTGCTCAAGCGGCGCTGGCTCGCCCTGGAGACCGGCCCGGTCACCGAGGAGATCCACCACGGGATCAAGCGGGTCTTCGACCCGCTCGGCATCCTCAACCCCGGCAAGGCGATCTGAGCGGGTCTCCCCCCGGGAAGATCCCCGTCACCGCTCACACCGGAGGCGTTCCACCCCGTCTCGACCGTCGCCTCGCGGATGCGCTTCACCCGAGAGCAAGGGGCGGCCCGCCGACGGACTCGGGGGCGATATCAGGAGATGACCGGGCTGCGGCGCTCGATCAGCACGACGTCACGCCAGACGCCGTGGTGACGGCCGATCCGCTCGCGGGTGCCGATCACCCGGAACCCGGCACGGGCGTGCAGGGCGAGGCTCGCGGTGTTCTCGGGGAAGACACCGGCCTGGATCGTCCAGATCCCGGCGGCCTCGGTGGAGGCGATCAGCGCCGCGAGCAGCGCGGAGGCGACACCGCGACCTCGGGCCTCGGGGTGGACGTAGACCGAGTGCTCCACCACTCCGGCGTAGGCGCACCGGTCGGAGACCGCCGTCGCCGCGACCCAGCCCAGCACCCCGTCCCCGTCCCCGTCGCTGTCGACCGCGACGTGACTGTGGGCCGCCAGCTTGGCCGCCACGAACTGCTCCCAGGTCGGGACGGTGGTCTCGAAGGTCGCCTGTCCCTCGTCGATGCCCAGCCGGTAGATGTCCAGCACCCGCGCGCCATGCCTCGCGGTCATCGCCGTGACGCGCGGCCCCCCGGCGGTGGTCATGCCCGCCTCCGGTGGTGCTCCAGCAGGGCGGCGGCCATCTGGGAACGTCCGGCGTTGTGCACGCAGACGAACAGAACTTCGGGAACGGTGGACATGAAGGCTCCTTGAAAGCGGGCGGCGGCCCGTAGCCGGTCGAAGGACAGGGACGGTTCTCAGCTCACAGGCGGGCGAGACGGCGGCGCAGGGCCAGGGAGAGGTAGACCAGCGCGAGCAGGACGGGCACCTCGATCAGCGGGCCGACCACCCCGGCCAGGGCCTGGCCCGAGGTGACGCCGAAGGTGGCGATCGCGACCGCGATGGCGAGTTCGAAGTTGTTGCCCGCCGCGGTGAACGCCAGCGTCGCGGTGCGCGCGTATCCCAGACCGACCAGGTGGCCCAGGGCGAAGGCGCCGACCCACATGAGCGCGAAGTAGACCAGCAGCGGCAGCGCGATCCGCGCGACGTCGAGCGGCTTGGAGGTGATCGCGTCGCCCTGCAGGGCGAACAGGATCACGATGGTGAACAGCAGCCCCCACAGCGCCACCGGGCCGATCCTCGGCAGGAAACGGGTCTCGTACCAGGTGCGGCCCTTGATCTTCTCCCCCAGACGGCGGGTGAGGTATCCGGCCGCCAGCGGGATTCCGAGGAAGATGAGCACGGATCGGGCGATGTCCCAGGTGGACACGTCCAGCGCGGCGGCGGGCAGGCCGAGCCAGCCCGGCAGCGCGACCAGGTAGAACCAGCCGAGCCCGGCGAAGGCGATCACCTGGAAGGCGCTGTTGAGCGCGACCAGCACGGCGGCGGCCTCCCGGTCCCCGCAGGCCAGGTCGTTCCAGATGACGACCATGGCGATGCACCGGGCCAGCCCGACGATGATCAGGCCGGTGCGGTAGGCGGGCAGGTCGGGCAGGAAGAGCCAGGCCAGGGCGAACATCAGCGCGGGGCCTGCCACCCAGTTCAGCACCAGCGAGGTGGTCAGCAGCCGCCGGTCACCGGTCACCGTCTCCAGCCGGTCGTAGCGGACCTTGGCCAGCACCGGATACATCATCACCAGCAGGCCCAGCGCGATCGGCAGCGAGATGCCGTCGACCTGCACGACCTCCAGGGCGGCGCCCAGACCGGGGACCGTTCGGCCCGCCACCAGCCCGGCGGCCATCGCGGCGGCGATCCAGACCGGCAGCCACCGGTCCAGCGTCGACAACCGGGGCGGCACCGCTTCGGCCTCTACCGGAGCGGACGACGCCTGCGCGGTGCCGCTCACGTCGTCTCCGGCAGGCGCGGGCCCAGGATCGCCGACAGTCGCGCCAGCACGCCGGGGTTGATCCAGTAAAAGACCCAGGTGCCGCGCCGTTCGCAGTCGATCAGCCCGGCCCGGCGTAGCACCTTCAGGTGGTGGCTGATGGTCGGCCCGGTCAGCTCGAAGGCGCCGGTCAGGTCGCACACGCACGCCTCGCCGCCCTCGTGGCAAGCGATCAGCGACAGCAGCCGCAGCCGCACCGGGTCGGCGATCGCCTTGAACAACGGTGCCAGCTCCTCGGCCTCGGCCGCCTTCAGCGGCTCGCACACCAGCGGCGTGCAGCACGCCTGCCCGGCCTCGCCGGTCCCTGCCAGGTCTACGATGGGTAACATCTGTTTTGACATATCTCTAATTTGACAGACATCTAATCAGTATTGCAAGCTGTCGGCACAT
>Ga0233377_1000093_pt1 | contig 56877 bp, 45 predicted proteins | sample ElkDunMinimDraft_6_FD_191540 | JGI IMG/M metagenome (GOLD analysis project Ga0233377, IMG submission 191540) | Fecal eukaryotic communites from dung pellets of Tule Elk in California, USA - Elk Dung E36 | ecosystem: Host-associated > Mammals > Digestive system > Large intestine > Fecal | place...
CAACTAAATTCATTCCTGGATTAATTGGTTCTTCTTTAAATGCAATGGCGTCGGTTTTTCCAATCGAGCCTTGCTTTGTTTGATCTTCAAATGCTCGAACGTAGAAAATGCCCTCTTTTAAATAGTTTAATTGAACTTTCCCAGTGGCATCAGTTAATCCAAAGTAAATCGGACGAAGTGAATCTGGGTGTTCAAAAAGTCCAACAACTGCGTTTTTTTTCGGACTGGCGTCTTTTGCGTCAACGACAATTGTAGAGTAACTTAACGAATCGATGTAAGATCCTGTAGAAAATACCAATTGGATAATTGAATCATTGGATTCTGAGACATCACGTATCGTGCGATTTAGAAAGATTGAATAGGTCGTATTTTCTCTTAATTCCTCCTCCCAAAAAAGCATTAATGTTTTATCACGAAGTTCAGTCTTTATTTTAATATCATTTGGGATGACACTGATCGTTTGTGCAGGATTGTTCAATTTGATGTATTCATCAAACGATAAAGCCATCGCATTTCCTTTGAAATTTACCGTTTCATTCTTTGGTACAATTGCCAACGGTATAGGTGCGAACTCGTCTTTCGGTCCACCAGTTAATGATTTAACCTGCGCACAAGCAGCAAGCAAAAAAAGCAATATTCCTAAAGTAAATCTGAGAGCCATGTGCATAATTTTGTCAAATACAATTCATCCGTTTGGTCAAAGTCGTTCAATTGGTCACTGTCAACATCTAGAACGCCAATTACAACGCCATTTTTAATCAATGGAACCACAATTTCACTTTTTGATGCAGCGCTACAAGCGATATGTCCAGGAAATTCTTCCACATTTGGAACCAAAATAGTTTCTTTTTTCAACCATGAAGTACCGCAAACTCCTTTGCCTATTTGAATTCGCGTACACGCAATTGGACCTTGGAATGGACCTAAAACCAATTGATCTTCTTTCACCAAATAAAAACCAACCCAAAAGAAATCGAAGGCTTGTTTTAGTGCTGCAGCAACATTGGATAAATTAGCAATTGAATCCGATTCGCCTTCAACCAGTGATTGAATCATAGGAATTAGTTGCTCATATTTTTCGGATTTGCTTCCAGAAAGCACTATACTAGGTTCTGCCACTTTGATTAATTATAATGAATAATTGAACAGCAAAGTTGCTGTTTTTCGGGCTAATCTCCAATTTTTTGAAAAAGTATATCCTGAAATCTTAACGTAATAGCGTTACATGACCGCGTGTCATAACTTGCTCGCCATTTCCATCGTTAAATTCTACCATGTAAACATAGGTTGCTGTTTCAGCTTCACGACCAGCATTATTGATTCTACCGTTCCATCCTTCGAGCGGATTTCCCGTTTGAAATACAACTTGTCCCCAGCGATCAAAAACGGTCATTCGGTAACTATTGATTACATAACTTCTGATGACAGGAATGAAAATAGTGTTAACACCATCTGGATAAAAAGCATTTGGAATGTAAATAATCGGGTCTATCACAACACATGTTTCGTTGGAATGACTGAATTGCGGATTGTTAAAAATATTTGGTCCTTCCAAGGCTTCTATGCGATAACAAACTTGACCTTCATTGTCAATGTCGTATAAACTATCTTGGTAACTCAACTGTCCTGGTGGAATCGTTGCTACGTATGTATAACTTTCGGCACCGTTAATTGAACGATGTAAGTTATATCCCAGGATCGCTCCGTTAAATTCACTGTAAGGCGACCAATTTACGTAAGAAATAAATGATGCCTGATCCAATTGACTTTTTAGTAAAATAGTTTGTGCGATATTGGACGCATAACCTTCATTTCCGCAACTGTCAAAGTAAATAACGCGATAACTGTAGCTTTGGTCATCAACGTATACTTTTTCATCGATAAACAAATGTTCCGCTGCAGGATTATCTACTTCTTCAATTGTTTCAAATGCACCACGATTCATACGTTGCAAAGCAATTTTTGTCACGATTGCCGCATTGTCAAATGTGTATTTAATCTCAATCGATTTATCACCAGGTAATACACTTGCAGTGGAAATGTAACTATAACTAGGTTGCAAAGTGGTTGCTACATTAAACGACCGAATGTTTGAAAAAGACACTGTTCCATCTCCTTTATTTGCTCTAATTGCAACTTCATATACTGTTTGATTTTCGCCAACAAATGAGTGATTTGTTCCTGGTAAATTTGCAATCAATTGCCAAGTTTCACCTTCCTTTTTTACAAAAACATCGTAGGATGTTACATCCCAACCTCTATAAGTTGTCCAATTTAAATTTACAGTTCCATCACACGTTGAGAAATTGTGAGTTAGGTATATCGTACTATGAAAGTTTGGATCTCTAGCCGATAGGTTAAATGGCGCACCAAAAGGACTTGGACAAGAATCAAAAGCAGCTACGGTGTATGTTGTAGAACCACCCGTATAATCCTCCAAATAGTTGTATGATGTATTAAATTGACCAAAAATCGTATCTAATTCGATTAGAAAACCGGTTACTGGATGTTGCATGTAGACAATATAGCCATATGTATCAGGCGCCGTAGAAGGATTCCAACTAATGACCGTTTCATTTGTTAAGGTATCAATGGTAACGAATGTCATTCCCGGAATATCAGGAGGAGTTTGATCGGTAAATGTTTCTCCATTGATTTGAGAAATAAAATTACAGGGTAGATTATTTACAGTGATGCGATAATTCAAAAATTCGTCACATACATCAATAATTTCTTCATAATGAGTTGTCCCATAAGGGACAGAATCAATAATTGTCCAAGTTCCAGCTGGATATTCCTTGTGGATATAGTACATGCCTCCAATTTGAGGAAGTGGAGTTGTTGTAGGATTATTCCAATCTAAAACAGCAATTCCTGGATTGACATTGCTTAGGTTTAAATAAACATTGCGAATCGTATCGGAATTTCTACGTGCTAAGCCGTTGCAACCTGAAACTACAGTGATGTAATAATCTAAATCATCAATAATGCCGGTATGCGTGTAACTCGTTGTTCCAATTACTGGAATTGTAGCAATTAATCCATTTTGAATGGTGTGAACTTCATAACTAATAAATGTTCCATTGGGATTACCAACAGCTTCCCAATTGATCGTAAAATCGCTTGTACCGTTTCCTTGAATACATGTTATTGGTGGTGCTTGAATGACACCAGGATTTATTACATTGATAGTTACAGTTTCATACAAGACCTCAGGAATCGGACAAAAATCATCCGAAATTCGAAACACAAATTGATATGGAACGCGATCTAATTCATTACCGTTTTTATCCAATAGGTGATTGCAATCTGTTTGCCAATTGAAATTCATTGTCGCTCCTTGAGATCCACTCAATGGTGCTGCTGGTCCAACGGTCGGACAAGGACCATTCAAACAATTCGCGGCAGCAGTCGGATTTGGGCCAAAAAGCAAACCTGTCGGATTGATCGTTACAGTTTGAGGATTTCCATTTTGTAAGGTTTCTAAATCAGCTGCAATTAAATTGAAGTTGACAAGGTCTCCAGCCATAACGTCCGTTTCGTAGGTTCCTGCAAATGGAGCTGTAACAATTGGCGGATTGTTATTTCCCAAACAATTTGTTACGATGATTTGCATCTCATGTACAACCTCAGACACTTTCTTTTTATCGCGAAATGACGTTACTTTGATTTTGACATTGAAATTCCCAACTAGATTACTCAAAAAGGTAATTTCTCCCGTTTGATTGTCTATTTGGGTATTAATATTTCCAGGCATCATCGCCGTCGAAGGCGTTGGGTTATTCACGTCAAATCCTGCCACGAAAGGAATAGCTGTTGGATTCAATCCCTCAACATAAGGATTGTTATTCAGGTTTGTTAGCGGTTGATCAAACGTTATATGCAAGGAATCCAAATCTGGATCCACTGGATTTAAGTTCAATTTGTAAGGTTTGCCAACGCAACTAACAAAGTGAGGAGTTTGAAGAAATTTGGGTGAACTATCGTGACATGCATTATTTGTTGCACCAACATTAAATATTTTAGCCGTTAAAGTAACACCATAATTCAATGGGTTTTGCAGGTTTGTGATGTTTCCATTTCTAGAAAAATCATCGAACGTAAATACCCATCCTTGTGCGGGAGGAATACCAGAGATATTGATGGGAGCACTTCTGTAGGTAATCTTTTCAATTGATCCGATTCCGATATTTCCGTTAGGTGTGGTGCAATCGTAGCAAGTTACTCCATTGCTCGCTGTTCCTTCAGGCGAAATATCCTCGGTAGAAACATAAGGAAGTGAAATGTTTGTGAGCGTTTGGTGATTCCAAACACGAATGTTTTGTGAGTTGGTATTAACCTGTGCGCCATTGCAATCACGGTAGAAAACAAGTTCGAAAACATAGTTTCCATTTCCCATACATTCATAAGTGATACTTCCACCCATCACGTGAGAGGCATTAGCCTGTTTTCCAATTAAAGAAAACAAAAAGAATACGATTGTATAGAGGTATGTCTTACGCTTCAACATTGCTTTTAAACGATTCAATTCTAGTCTTATTATAGTATAAGACTTATATTTTTTTCAAAGGTAGCTTTTCAAAATCAAATTATTTACATTTGATTCTTCATGAAATGACTCTTATTATGGAAAAGAACGCTAGTAAATGGTATAATTATTTAATAATATCCATTATTTTTTTGATTGTTTACCCCTATATTTTCAACTCAAAACTGTTTTTAGGTGGTGATAACGCAGCTTACTTTTCACTAGCAAATTCTATCGCGAATGAATTTAGATACGTTGATTTTTTCTCTCCTACGCCAGTTCCAGCAAACCACTTTCCTCCTGGATATCCATTTATTTTGGCAATAGCCATTAAGTTGGGGATAGATTCTTTAATGGGCTTAAAAATCGTAAGTGGTCTTTTTCTACTTGGTAGTGTTTACTTGACAAATGCAATTGCGTTTAGGTTTATTCAGAATAATTTTGCTGCTCTTTTTATCGCTATTGCAACGCTTTTAAATTTTCACCTTTTGGAATATGCATCCATTACGATGTCTGAAATTCCTTTTTTATTTTTCTCACTATTTACTTTTTATTCCTTTTTGCGTTTTTGTGAGCAAGGCTTTATCATCAAATCGAAGTTCTTTTTATTTACCTTGATTGGATTGATGTGCGTAATGTACATTCGAACGCAAGGAATCGCTATTGTTGGTGCTGCAATTTTCTATCTTTTGGTAAAAAAACAGTGGAAACCAATTTCTCTAATTGTAGGTTTTTTAGTTATCACCTATGGACCGTGGCAAATACGAAGTGCTAATTTAGGAGGAAGCTCATACGTAAAGCAATTGTTTAAAGTCAATCCTTATAATTCTGATAGTCCGAAAATGGAAACGAAAGATTGGGGTGAACGAATCGTAAAGAATGCGGTAAGATATACTTCTAAGGAAATTCCAAATTTAATTTTCCCAATTAAACCTGTTAAATATAACAATCCCGATACAGGTAAGCCATTGCCCGCTGAGAAGAGTCAATGGGTTGTTGGAATATTTATTATCGTTATTACCGGTATTGGATTGTGGTCTTTTAAAAATTGGAGGTGGCTATTGCTTTCTTTTTTTGGAGTAAATGTTACAATTTTCATGTTATGGCCTGATGTGTGGTTTGGAATTCGTTTTATACTTCCAATGGTTCCATTGATTTTAATTACGTTTTTTGGAGGCTTAAAATTTCTTTTACAATTAGTGAGTAAACATAGTTTTATAACTTCAGGAACTGTTTATTCCTTTTTAGCTGTCGTTTTTATCTTCATTAATTTTCCTACACTTAAATTGTTAAATCAGAAAGCTACTGGCAAACATACCCCAAATTGGTATAACTATTTGTATGTGGCAGAATGGGCGAAAGATAACCTAAAGGAAACTGATATTATTGTCACGCGTAAACCAGAAATTTTCTCTTTTATCTCTAGAAAGAAATCAAAAACATTCGTTTATACTGAGAATTTGGCTACAATTAAGGCTGATTTTGAAAAAAATAAAATTACACATGTTTGTTTTGAACAGCTAGGATTTATGCAATCAGGAAAATATTTGGTTCCTTTGCTAATGAAAGAGCCTGATCGATTTGAATTGCTTTACTCTGTCGGTGCACGAGAAGGAAAAGACGCTCAAGGAAATAAGTCATTTACTCAAGACGGTGTTTGGTTATACCGTTACGATTATGATAAGGGATATTTTGGTGCTTACGATAAAGGTTTAAAAACTGGAAAGGGTAAGTACATATATAAAAGTGGCGACGTCTTTGAAGGAACTTGGGTCAATGATACCATACAAGGACCAGGAGTTTTAAGTCTTGCAAATGGACAAGTATTAAAAGGAAGTTGGCTCAATGGTAAACGAGATGGAATTTTTATTCTAACAGATTCAAAGACACAAATGAATATAGAGTCTTATTGGAAAAATGATGTAATTAATCCAGTTGGTTATCGAATTGATGCTTCAGGAAAGAAAATTAACGAAATTCAATTAAAATAAGCAGAATTTAGATATGTTATATAAGATTTTAAAGCTTTTAATCAACCTAGGAATTAATCTCTATTATTCTGAAATCAAAATTCGGAAGCGTGAATTGTTAGAACATAATGGTGCAATGATAATTATTGCAAATCATCCAAACACCTTAATTGATGCTTGGTTGCTTGGAATCATTGCTCCAAAACCTATTTATTACATGACCAAAGCAACATTTTTCAATAGCAAATGGAAAATGAAATTGCTTCGATCGTTAAACATGATTCCTGTTAACCGCGCAACAGAGGCAAAAACGGAAGGTGTAAACAACAATGCTACTTTGGAGGAATGTTACAAATTGCTTTCAGAAGGTAAAACATTGGTGATTTTCCCAGAAGGAAATAGTCAAATGGAATTGTTTCTGCGTCAATTGAAATCTGGAACAGCTCGGATTGCTCTTGAATCGGAATTTAGAAACGATGGAAAGTTGAATTTAAAGGTTGTACCAGTTGGATTGATTTATACTGAGGGGAATAAGTTTAGAAGTTCCATTTTAGTGAATTGTGGAGAAGGAATTGGTGTAACGCAATATTTGGAAGAATATCAGGTCAATAGTGCTGGTGCTTCACGAAAGTTAACAGATGTTTTTAGAAGTCTGCTGGAAGGTGTGTTGGTCACTACGCAAAGCAAGGAACAAGAAGAACTCATTCTTTCATTAAACGAAAATTTACAATCGCGTTACCTAGAGAACTCTGGGAATGTAGAATCCGAGGTGGAACTAATGAAAAGTATTCGCGATCGTGTAGAATTTCTCAGTTTACAAGACCCCAATCGATTAAAGCAAATTCAACAGATCTTGAGCAACTTAAATTGGAAGACGGAAATCATGGAAATTAAAAATGATTTCCTAGACCGAGGTATACGTTCAGGAATGTTTATTCGTCAGATCATTACGTCCATTATTGGAATAATCATCGGTTTTCCCTTTTTTATATTTGGTTTGATTCACAATATTATTCCTTTCAAGTTGACGGATTTTATCATTCCCAAATTAACTGCAAGTAAAGAGTTTTACGCTCCTTTGGCAATTTTGATCGGACTAATTATTTATCCTTTGAATTATACTTTTTTTGCAATTTTTAGCTTCTTTACATTTGATTTTAATTGGATTTTGCTTTTAATTTACTGCATATCAATGCCGTTGTTAGGAATGTTTGCTTATTGGTTTTCAAAATATTTAACGCATACGTGGTTCAAATTGAATTACATTTTTCTCATTTTGAAAAATAGAGAAACCGTTGTTCGTATGAAAATGCAGCGTAAACGTATGTTTGAACTTTTATTTGACGAAAACTAACTTTGGCTTAGCATTTGATAATGACCTTTTAAATTATCCCTATGATACAGTACCTTTTAGCAATCGCATTAACCGTTTCTTTCTCCAAAGGAGAGTTTTTCAAGACGATCGACTCAAAAGATAAGTCGACAATTGTTGGTTTGGAAAAAAAATTACACAATTCAACTCAAAATGATGATCAAAAAGCGTACTTGGGTACGGTGATGATGAAAGCTGCCGAGTTTGAAAATACCGCAGGAGATAAACTAAACAAATTTAAAGCAGGCAAAGCAATGCTAGAAGAAGTAATTGGTCGCCATTCAACAAATGTGGAGTACCGTTTTCTACGCTTGATGATACAAGAACATGCCCCTAAAATTTTAAAATACAATACACACATCAAAGAAGATGCAGATTTCATTAAAGCACATTTAGATAAAGTTTCTAGTGAGGTTAAAACTGCAATTAAAAATTATGCGGCTGTCTCACCGAGTTTAAATTTGTAAGTGATTACGCTGTCGGAAAATAAAGTTTCTTTCCAGTAGAAATTTCTCGTTCAAATTTTTCTCGTATTACTTCTTGAATTGTCCTATTCTCAAGTTTACATTCTAACCAAGAGATGATATCAAGGTATAAAAAGGCTCTTTTTTCATAAGGGTCTTGAGCTAATTTGACCAATTTTTTATGTAAAATGCGGAAAGCTTTTCTTGTTTCTTGTGTTCCTGAAAATGGTAGTTGACGTAAGAAGTAGAAAATTTCTTTTTGTACACCGTGTAGTTCTCCAATCTTAATTAGAAAGCGGTATACACTTTTTACTTGGTATTCAACTAATTCATCGTTTCCTAGTTCAAAATGGGCAATAAGGTTAAGAATACGAGCAAAACATTGTATATCTTCTCGAATGCTCCAATCTTTGAATTGAATGACCTTGTTTAGGTATTTTATCGTTGTACGGTTATCCCCAGAACCAAAATAAAGACATGCGATCTTATAATTGAAAACAACAATTTGGTGCTCATCAATTTTTGAATCATATTGTTTGATAAAATCCAATATTTCAGGAACTATTCGTAAGCCTTTGTCAAAATTTCCTTCAAAATAATATTGATTTAACCTATTGAGGTGGTAATAGTGTAAGTAAACTTGTTCAATGTTCTCACTTACTTTCATCTTTTTGTGTTCTTGTTCGTATTGCGCCAAAACAGCCTTAAATCGATTGTACTCACGTAAATGAAAAAGCGAACCAAGGAGATTGTGCTGAGCCCTTAGAAACAACTCTTTTTTAGCTTCAATATACGGTGGATTTTCATAAAACATATTGACCCACTGTCGTGCATATTTGTAACACATCACAAAATTTTGAATGATATGATTGTAGCTCACCATGGTGTTGTAGTAGTACATTTTTCCTTCAATTCCAAGATCTTGAATTTTGAATTGGATCATTTTTGATTGAAAGAATTGCTGAATGAAAAGATTTTCCTTTTCATCACGTACGAATCCCACTTTCAAATACAAAGCATAGAGTTCCAAGGATAAATTTGAAAAGAACACCGAATAAGATACCTGCTCGTTCTTCAATGTGCTTTGTTGGGTTAAGTACTCAGCTCTAGCACTTAGCGTTTTAGTTCGAAAAATTGTTTCAATAGATTTTTCTAGTTCAACAACCTCTAGAGATAAAATGTTGTGTCCACCATTTTTTGCTAATTGACCAGCTTTTTCTAATTGCTTTAATGCTTGATTATAAAATCCCTTGTTAAGCAGGAGTAAGGCAAAGTCAATGTACTCTCTAACTTCGAGCTGGGTAAATTTAGATGTATGAATGACGCGTAAACTTGCTAAAATTTGCTTGTATAAATGTGCTTTTAGGTTCGAAAGTTGCTCTTTTTTGATCTCTGGATTTTTTTGTAAAAAATCTTTTTCCTTAAACTGACCAACTTTTTCTAAATAATCAAATAACTGCACAAACTTTAACTCTTCCTGCGGGGAATTTCGTTTGGCATATAACTTAAAACTTCTTTTCTCTGCTTTTGATAGAGAACCGATAAGTTCTATTAATTGTTCGATATTTTGTTTGGACATTGTATATTTTGATGTTGCAAACGGTTAAAAACAAGTGTGTTGTGTTGCTTTGTGTTTATTGTTTTTGATGTTGGAAAACGTAATAAAATTATATTTTTATTGTGTAAAACTCAACTTTTAATTTCAAATTTGCAAGTAAGTTAATTTTTAACATTGAATTACAATTTTACAGGAGTAGGGGTACTCTTGTTTATTTTCGATTAATAGGTAAATCCCATGATTGTAACATTTCATGGGATTTTTATTTTTTAAAGGATAAGCTGCGAACTAATTGACGAATGTTAGTTTGCGCATCATTCAAGTTAAAGATGGGGACGTAAGCTCCTTCACCAAATTTTGCTACTTCACGCATTGAAATTTCTGATTTTTGATCATTCAGTACGCCTACAACGGAAAGCTGTATGTTTTTCTTAGTGAATTTCTTAATCATTTTTTTGTAGTCATAATCAGTTTGATTAAATGCCCCGTCGGTAATAACAAATACGTGATTTACACCATTTTCAATATATGCTTTCTCAGCCTGCTCAAATCCCAACTTAATTCCATCTCCACCTGCAGTCATTCCCGAAGCTTTCAGTGATTTTGTTTGTTCTTGGACCGCAAGCTTATCAACACCTGTTGTAGGAGGTAATAAAACTTTTGCCTTAGAAGCATAACTTACAATAGAAATACGATCTGTTGCTCTAATCATTTCTGATAATTGATTAATCGCGAATTTCATTAGCTCCATTTTGTCTCCCTGATTCATCGATGATGAAACGTCAAGTACAAAGGTGATGTTAACTGGGACAAAGTAATTAATGTCAAAATTATTTTCTTCGAGGTCTGTTAATACCGGCACGTTTGTCGAAACTTGATTTTCTTTTGTAGGAGTTTGAATCTCTTTTTGTTCAACAATTTCAGGTTCTTTTTGCTCAATTAGGGGCGGGCTAAGGGCTGATTTCTTTAATTCAATCACCACCCGATTGCGATCATTACTCACAAAAGCTCCTTTTTCAGCGCTTGCATATCCATCGCGTGATGCAAAGAAGTACGCTAATCCGATGACTCCATTTTTATTTATTTTACCGGTTTTATCCGTTGGAGATTTCCAAATTTCCATTCCGTTCTGTATCATTTTTACAACACTATTGTCTAACTCTTGTTTTGTATCAGCATCTATTGTTACAACAGTTAGGTCAAATTGATTTGGATTTTTTCCTATTGGATGTGAATTGAAATCTGGACAAGAGGTTAAATAGTTCATGCTCTTTTGTTCCATTTCCAATAAGTTTCCACTCAAAACTAATTTGTGTGGTTCAGCCTTATCACTTGTGTAGATGTCAATTTCATACGAAAATTTTCCCTTTTGCATAGGGTTCACTTGAAAACGAATCGTTAAGCTTTTATCTTTCTCTACAAAAGGATTGCTTTGGATGTAGACAATTTCTGCTGGTTTGCGCACACTTAAAATATAGCCGTCCTTTGAACCATTGTTTGTAATTGTAATGTCTACAAACCTGCTGTCATAACTTTCTAAATCACCAAAATTGTGTTTCAATGTATTGAATGTCATTTGACTGATAGCAGATGTGTAAATGAGTATTAGTAAGATTGTACTTATAATTTGTTTCATAATGTGCTAAACGGATTAGATCAATTATTGTTGCTTAATTTAAATTTTGTATTCAAAAACTACACCAATAACTGGAAATTCTTTTTTTTAATTTTATTAAAATAAACAAGATGTTAAGCTAAATCCGTGGTTAAACTTGTTTTACAGCGTTGAATGATTTTCCAAAGAGAATAAATCATAAAAAATAACATATGCATGCATAGTAATTAATTTTTTTTATTACTTTTAACCAAACGATAATTATTAAAACTAGATATATGTCAACAAAAAACACAATTAAAGGTGGTGAGTTTATCATTAAAGATACGTTACCTAATGAAATTTTTACTCCTGAGGAGTGGTCTGAAGAGCAACGAATGATTGCACAAATGTGTGATGATTTTATTGCACAAGAAGTAAAACCAAACTTAGACAGAATTGATGCAATGGAAGAAGGGATGATGGTATCTCTTTTGGATAAGTCTGGTGAATTAGGATTGTTAGGATTATCTGTTCCTGAAGAATTAGGTGGAATGGGTGTTGACTTTAAAACTTCTTTGTTGGCAACTGAGCGTTTAGGAAAAGGGTATTCTTTCTCTGTAGCTTATGGAGCTCATACTGGAATTGGTTCTTTACCATTGTTGTATTACGGAAATGAAGAGCAAAAAGCGAAATATAGTCCAAAATTAGCGTCTGGAGAATGGAAAGCAGCATACTGTTTAACAGAACCATCTGCAGGGTCTGATGCTAATTCTGGTAAAACCAAAGCTGTTTTATCTGAAGATGGAAAGCACTATATTTTGAACGGTCAAAAAATGTGGATCACCAATGGTGGTTTTGCACATTTATTTACTGTGTTTGCTAAAATTGATGACGACACTAAATTGACTGCATTTTTAGTGGAAGCTGATTCAGAAGGAATCTCTTTGAATCCAGAAGAGAAAAAAATGGGAATTAAAGGTTCTTCAACTCGCCAAATTTTCTTTAACAATGTTAAAGTTCCAGTTGAAAACATGCTTTCTACACGTGAGAATGGTTTTAAAATCGCTTTGAATATCTTGAATATCGGTCGTATTAAATTATGTGCTGGTGTGTTAGGTGGTGCGAAAGAAGCGATTGGAGATTCTATCCGTTATGCAAATGAGCGTGAGCAATTCGGTCGTGCAATTTCTAAATATGGAGCAATTCGTTATAAAGTTGCTGAGCAAGCAATTCGCACTTGGGTAACTGAGTCAGCGTTGTATCGTGCTGGACAAAACATTGACGATGCTGTTGAGGCATACGTTGCTGGAGGAATGAGTAAGGGTGAAGCTACATTGAAAGGAATTGAATTGTTCGCTCCTGAATGTGCTATCTTGAAAGTTTGTGGTTCAGAAACACTGGATTATGTTGCTGATGAAGCGGTTCAGATTTTTGGAGGAATGGGCTACTCAGCTGAATCATCAGTTGAAAGAGCTTACCGCGATTCACGTATCAACCGTATTTTCGAAGGAACAAATGAAATCAACCGTATGTTGATTGTAGAAATGGTTCTTCGTCGCGCAATGAAAGGTGAATTAGATCTAATGGGTCCTGCAATGGCTGTAGCAAATGAATTGATGAGTATTCCTGATTTTGGAGACGCTCCAGAGGGAGTTTTAGCTAAAGAAATTGTAGCATTGAAAGGATTCAAAAAAGTTATTTTGATGACAGCTGGTTCTGCGGTTCAAAAATTAATGGCTACGCTTTCTAAAGAGCAAGAGGTATTAATGGGGATTTCTGATATTGCTATCTTAACATACCAAGCTGAGTCTGCTTTGTTACGTGCTCAAAAAATGATCGAAGCGAAAGGTGAAGAGGCTTCTGCAATTCAAATTGCAATTGTTAAAACTTTCTTCTACGATGCCGCTGATCAAATCAACAAATTGGCGAAAGATGTATTGAATTCTTTTGCTGAAGGAGATGAATTGAAAATGATGCAAATGGGATTGAAGCGTTTTACAAAATTAGATAGCATCAACCCGAAAGAAACACGTCAATTGATCGCACAAAAATTGATCGCAGACGGAACATACTCTTTGTAATTTTTACAAAGGTTAATCATGATAGCCCTTCCATTGTGGAGGGCTATTTTTTTGATTCAAAACAATTAAAATATTTTCATTAATTTTCCGTTCTTTATTAAATGAGAATGAATTTCAGATTTATCACTTTAATCGTTTGCTTGCTGACATTTCCCTTGGTTTCAATCGCGCAATTTCAAACGGCTGCGTCCCGTTCCGAATTAGGGGTTTTATTAGGCGGATCCTATTATATTGGTGATCTAAATCGTTTTGGACATTTTAAGGGTACACAACCGGCCGGATCGTTGTTTTATCGCTATAACATAAATTCGCGTGTAACGTTTCGAGCAAATGTATCTTATGGAAATGTAGTAGGAGATGACGCTTGGTCAAAAGAACCAGAAATGGCGAATCGTAATTTGAATTTTAGGTCTGATATTTTTGAATTTGGTGCCGGAGTAGAATTTCATTACATGCCTTTTCAAATGGGTAATAAACGTTACCGAGGTACAGCATACTTTCTTGCACAATTGGCTTTATTTCGCATGAATCCTAAAACGATGCATGATGGTGAGTGGGTTAATCTACAGCCATTGGGAACAGAAGGTCAAGGTTCATCATTAAACGCTAAGGGTCATTACAGCCTTTTTCAAATGTCTATTCCTATCGGCTTGGGCGTGAAATTAGCGCTAGGAAAACGTGTTTCAATTGGTGTCGAATATGGAATTCGTAAAACTTTTACAGATCATTTAGATGATGTAAAAGCTGATTCATTTGTTGATCCTACTGAATTAGCCATTGTTAATGGTCCTTTGGCTGCAACATTGTCTAATAGAAGCCTTGATGGTTCTAGATTCGGTAAACGCGGTACTTCTGCTACTAAAGATTGGTATGCATTTTTTGGATTGACATTGACAGTTAAACTAGGCAATCCAGAAAAATGTATGTTTATGGATTAGACATCATTTGCTTGATGCGTTCAATTCCTTGTAAGTAAGTGTAGAGAGTTGTAAAAACAAGAATAATTGTTAACACGACCCATTCTGGGAAACCATATCCTGAAGCAATAAAAAGTAAAATTGCACTAAACGAAATCAAAAGAAATCGTTCTTTAATGTGCTGCTTCCATAGAGGTTTTTCAAGTTGTTTCAAGTGCAGTTTTGGTAAAACAAATTCCGTTTTGTATTGCATAAAAGCCATTAAGCCGATTAATGGAAGCAAAATAATTCCTTGAGGAATTCCCATCTCTTTGTAACTCAAAAACGACCAAATTTCTTGTTTTAGATCAATTGTTGGTTGATACAGTTGCATTCCAAAGTTGATAATCAATAATGTAAATAGCAAAAATAACAACGAAACCATGGTGTATGTTGTTGTCGGAGTTGCAATTAAAAGACTTTCAGTCTGCTGACTAGCTTTTATTTTTCTAACTTTTAAGTGGTGAACAATTTCTGAAGAAACCATGTCCAACATAAAGAAAAGTAAGATAAAATATAGATTCCAACCCCACCAAAAAAATCCAAGAACGGGAATAATTAAGTTGGAGAGAATTTGTAAATACAATTGTTTCCGATGCATAAACCTATTTTGCTATTTTCAAATAAGCATCCATTGATAATTGGAATTTATCATCGTATTTAAGTGCTGTCAGATATTCTTGTCGAGCATCTTGTTTAAATCCTTTTAGTTCATAACACATTCCTCTATTGTGGTATGCTTCAACGTAATCAAATTGTTTGTCGATGGCAGCTGAATAGAAGAAAATGGCACTGTCAATTTGGTTTTCGATACGTTGCTTTATATGGCCTAAATGAAAGTTTCCACGCGCTTGGTAATACTTATCAGAACTACGCGCTAACTTGCGGTATGAAGTTTTTGAATCTTCAATTTTTCCAAAATACTCTTGAGCAAAAGCATAAGAATATAAGAATTCAGGGTCGTTTGGATTCAACTCGTAAGCTGTTTGATAATACTCTAAACAAATTGGATTGTTTTCTTTATGGTATAAGATTGCTAAGTGTAAGTACGCCTCATAGTATTTAGGATCTTGTTGAACGGCAGTTTCATAAGATGATTTTGCTAATTCATATTTTTCTAAATCCATATAAATCGATCCTTTTAATGCATAAGCTTCACGTTTTTTATCGTCTATTTTTAAAGCTTGGTTTACATATTTAAATGCATTATCTACATCTTTCAAATAGCGATAAGAACTTGCTAAAGCGATCAAAGCATCTGTGTTTTTAGGCTCTTTTGAAATAATAAAATGAAAATGGTTTTGAGCCATCATCACTTCTTCAATTGTTCTGTTTTCCTTATTGTTTAGCGCATTTGCATACAACATTCGTACTTTTGTGTTCATGCTGTCTAAACGGTAAGCTCTAGCGCCGTCGTTTAAGGCTGCATAGAAGTCATAGTTATTTGCTGCATTTTCTCCACGAAAAAGTAATAGTGGAATGCTATCTGGATATAATGTTAATAAACTATCAATGTTTTCAACGGTTGGTTTCAATTCAACTCTATTATTTTTTTTGTCCCCACAAGAAACTAAAACGGAAATTAAAAGTAGAGAAAAGAATAAATGCTTCATCTGATATTTGCTATTGATAAATGGTTTTACTGCTGTTATGACAGTTCTTCTTCAAAACTACAAAGGATTTTTGAAAGTCAACAGTTTGATGTATTAATTATGTTTTGAATGGTAGTAATTAATCCTTTTCCTGAAATTTATATCCAATTCCTTTAATGGTAACGATGTATTCTTGTCCAATTTTTTCACGCAACTTTCGAATGTGTACATCAATTGTTCTATCACCAACTACAATATCAGATCCCCAAATTGTATCTAAAATCACATCACGTTCAAATACAGTTCCTGGTTTCGATGCTAATAATGCTAGCAATTCAAATTCTTTCCTCGGCAATTGAATTGCAGCACCGTTCAGTTCTACATGGTAACGTTCGCGGTTGATAAATAAACCATCTGAATTAAGTTTATGTTCGCCTGATTTTCTCCTCAAAATTGCATTTATGCGAGATATTAGAACTTTTGGCTTGATTGGTTTTGCTACAAAGTCATCAGCTCCAGCGTCTAATCCTGCAATTTGACTATAATCTTCACCACGCGCAGTTAGAAAACATATTAGCACATTTTCTAATTGTGGTGTTTTTCGAATAGATTCACACACCTCAATTCCATCCATTCCTGGCATCATAATGTCTAGCAAAACTAAATCTGGTTTAATTTCATTACATTTTCTTAAGCCTTCTTCACCATTTTGTGCTTCGTAGGTTTCATAACCTTCCTTGCTTAAGTTGTATTTCAGAATTTCACGGATATCATCTTCGTCGTCAATAATAAGTATCTTCATCATGTGTGCAAATTAATCAGCAGTTCATACAAAGTTAAGCTAAATATGATAATAATTTTGGATTCCTATGTATGTAATTTTAAAATGATTTTGATTGAGATTTTTTTAAGCTAAGTCAGCGGAATACGATTTTTGGCTGAATTGTTATTTCTCTTCTTTCATTTATGAATTGATTGCAAATCAGTTTCCTAAAATGTTAAGAAATGTAGAATATTCTGTTTTTTGTGGTCTATATTCTTTTTTTGTTTTAACTTTGTATTAAGTAGTAGTAGGTTAGGTTGATTAGTGTGATAAGAGCTTCAGATGCCCATCTGGAGCTCTTGTTTTTTTTATCAGTTCAATTTCCGTATTTTTGTATTTGAAATGGTAGATTTATTCTTGGATTAAACTTAATTTTATGGTTCCTAAAATCCTTTTAGTAGAAGACGATACGAGTCTTGGTTTTGTAGTCTCTGATCAATTGAAACGAGATGGTTATCAAGTAACGCTTTGCACTGATGGTGCTGAAGGTTTCAAAAGGTTTAATGAAGAAAGTTTTCATTTATGCATTTTTGATGTGATGATGCCTAAAAAGGATGGCTTCACTTTAGCAAGAGAAATTCGTAAGCTAAATCAAGAAGTTCCAATTTTGTTCTTGACTGCTAAATCTATGACAGAAGATAAGGTTGAAGGATTTAAAGCTGGCGGAGATGATTACCTTACGAAACCATTTTCAATAGAAGAATTACAAATGCGTGTAATTGCTTTGTTGAAACGTGTTAATATTAATGTTGAATCAGACGACGAAAAAGTTATATCGATAGGTTCTTACATCTTTGATGTTGAAAATTATACCTTAACGATAGGGGATCAATCAAAATCTCTAACGAAAAAAGAAGCGCATATATTAAAGATTCTTTCAAAATTTAAAAATCAAGTTGTATCACGTGAAATGATTTTGAATGCCGTATGGGGTCAAGACGATTATTTCGTGGGTAGATCTTTGGATGTGTTCATCACCAAATTACGTAAGTATTTCAAAGATGACGAGACAATATCCATTAGTAACATACATGGAGTTGGATTTAAATTGGAAATTATCGATTAATGAATACATATATCTTACACATTGAAACTGCAACGAAAATTTGCTCAATAGCGCTATCAAACAATGGTAAGTTGGTTAGTTTTAAAGAAACAGATGAATCTGGCTATGTTCATGCAGAAGTGATCACTTTGTTTATTGAAGAGGTTCTTTCCAATGGTGGTATAAAGGCGAATGATTTAAATGCTGTTTCTGTAACTGCTGGACCAGGTTCTTATACCGGTTTACGAATTGGTGTTTCTACTGCAAAAGGCTTGTGTTACGCATTATCTATTCCACTAATCGCAATTGATGCGTTAGAAAATCTAGCACATCTTGCAGCGGTAAAGCACCCTAAGACCACCATCGCTAGCATGATTGACGCACGTCGATTGGAGGTTTTTTCTACTATTTACGATTCAAGTTTCAATGTCTGCAAACCCATTTCTGCAGACGTTTTAGATGAGGCGAGTTACCTTAGCTTTGAACCGTTTATTGCAATTGGTGATGGAGCTGCTAAGTTTCAAGATTTATGGCAGGGAAGAGCTGTTTCTTTTGATGATTCAATAAAATCAACCGCAATTGGTCATGTCGATTTAGCGTATCAATCTTATACTAAAAAGGAATTTGTTGATGTTGCGTACTTTGAGCCATTTTATTTGAAAGATTTCGTATCTACAGCTAAAGGCAACTAAAAATAGTACAATTTCATAATTTTTTGTTAAAAAATACACACTAAAATTAGCTGTTAGTTGAATTATAGTGTCTTATAATTTTTAGGTTAGTCGTGTAGGATTTTTATGACTTATATCAGTTTTTGTAAGTTGCTAAGTATTGATCTTTGTCAAACTTTACAACTAAAAAATTTAGATGATGAATTATAAAATTCAAGTATTACTATCAGCAATTTTATTAATGTTTACTGGCTTTAATTCCAAAGCAAATAATGTTAGAATTAACAATGTTAATTTGGTGAATGATTCCACAATCAATTTTTCTATTTCATGGGATAATAGCTGGAAATCTCAGTACGCTCCAGCAAATAATGATGCAGTTTGGATTTTTATAAAAAAGCGTGATTGTGCTTCTTTGCAATGGTCTCATGTGGATTTAAGTAAAAATGTAGCTGAACATTCAGCGGGTGAACCTCTGACAATTGCATATGATAATAAGGACGTAACAACTAACGCAAAAGGAATATATGTTCAACGTGCCAATGTAGGAGCTGGAAACATTAATGAAGTTTCAGTTACTCTAAGAATGAAAGGCGCAGTAAGTGGTGAATTTGATTTTAAAATATTTGGAATTGAGATGGTGTACGCGCCGGAAGGTTCTTTTTTCTTAGGTGATGGTAGTTCAACTGACTATGGTTTCGGTACTTATGTTTCAAATGGAGTGTTTAATCCGTTTAAAGTTACGAGTGAGGCTGCTTTGGTTACCGCGACTTCTTCCACTTCAACTTATTATAACAGACTATTTGCTGGAGGATATAATGTAAATAATAATTCAATTCCATTGGCATATCCTAAAGGTTTTAAGGCTTTTTATGCTATGAAATATGAACTTACTCAAGGTCAATATGTAGATTTTTTAAACTGTTTACAATCCGATCAAGCAGCCTTAAGATATAGACCTAACACGGATGATTATGGTATTAATTATGCGGGTGAATGGCCTGAAATTAGTACAAAATTTCCTTACCGTGCTGCTGGTTTCTTAAGTTGGCAAGATTTATTGGCTTATTTGGATTGGGCATGCTTACGTCCAATGACAGAATTTGAATATGAGAAGTTGAGTCGCGGGCCACTAGAGCCTGTTACGAATGAATTTGCGTGGGGAAGCACCTCAATTACTGCTGTAGTATATCCTCCAGTTAATGTTGGTATGGCAAATGAATCTGCTTCAAACACTGCTAGTTCAGCAGGTGGCCTGGCGAATTGTCAAGGAACAATCGCAGCACCTTTACGAAGTGGATTTGCTGCAAAACCAGGAACGACAAGATATAGCTCTGGTGCAGGTTACTATGGCGCAATGGAACTTACAGGAAATGTACATGAATATGTAGTAGGAATTCAAGCAGATGGGAGGACTTACAGTGGTAATGTTGGTGATGGAGAAATAACAGGTGCCACAGCAGCTGCATCTGGATTGGCGAATGTAACCGGTTGGCCTAGCTCAACATCTTGTAAAATGGTTAGAGGTGGTAGTTTTTCAGATGGATCTCTTACAAATAATTTGAAATTAAGAGTTGCATGTAGAAACCCCGCAGCTTCTGGATATGTTACGAGTGACCCAAGTACAAGATACAATGTTGTTGGTGGAAGAGGGGTGAGATAAAATGAAAATGATTAAAAATTGTTTAATTGCTTATTTGCTCTGCATATCAAACCTGTTGTTTGGACAATATACAGGATCTGATTATGCTGGATATATCAGTGTGGACCTAAATCTTACTGACTGTAGTTATTATTTCGGTGGAAATGGTATTGGTGTTGCTAATGCGATGGCTAGTAATAGTACAGGTTGCAGCATGTTTGTGGGAGGTAATGGGGTAGGTTATCAGGTAGTTAGTGAGTCTGAATTGTCAAATTGTATAATGTTTCAAGGTGACGAAGGAGTAGGGTACTTTCAGGAATTATTTATCAATCCTCTAGCTTGTTTGCCTTATAGAGCTTCAGAGCTAGCGGGAGTAGGATATACAACTAGAAAGCTTTCTGACTTTGTTGAAGTATGTACCATCATTACATTGGGACAAGGTCTATCCCCTTTAGTTGGTAAAGTTGTAAATTATCAAGGTCAATTAAATTGGGACACCTATTTTGTTTATGGAGTTAGTCACTTTGACGTTTTTAGATCCCTCGATGGCTTAGATTGGAAAAAAATAGGTAAAGTTGATGCAATTAACGAATATAAGGAGGAAATCAACTATCAATTTGTCGACATTTCAATGTCAGCTGAACAAAACTATTACCGCATACAAATGCATTACGAAGATGGTTCAGTAACACTTTCAAATATTATTCTTTTAGAAATGGATGGTGAAGTCATTCAAAAAGATATTTTCACCATTTATCCAAATCCAGGTTCAGTAGGTTCAACAATGAAAATTAAGAGTTGGAATCAGCATGAGTGGAGCGTAAGAATACGAGTTTTTGATAATATTGGTAGTTGTTTGCTAGACGATGATGTAATTTTGGGGGAGGGTGGAGCTCATTATTCTTTTAACACACATAAGTTAGCCGCAGGAACGTACTCTGTTACAATAGAAAGCAAAGAAGATAACACTTCATTACAGTTGCCATTTGTTTTAATTCATTAATAGATCAGATTGAACTAATTGCAAAATGTAAATCACTTTCTTTATCTTTGAGATAATGAAATTAGCAGATCAAATTCGTTCAATGCAAAGACCTTTTGTAATTGCGGGACCGTGTAGTGCGGAAACACCCGATCAAGTTGCAAAAATATGCCAAGAAATCGCTGATAAGAAGTTAGCTTCGATGTTGCGCGCTGGGATTTGGAAACCTCGTACTAGACCCGATTCATTTGAAGGAATTGGTGAGGATGCCTTGCCTTGGCTGGTGGAAGCAGGTAAAATTACAGGATTGCCAATAACCACGGAGGTTGCAAATCGCACACATGTGGAACAAGCATTAAAAGCTGGTGTAGATGTGTTGTGGATTGGAGCTCGTACAACAGTGAATCCATTTGCAGTACAAGAAATTGCAGATGTATTGCAAGGTGTGAATATTCCTGTGATGGTAAAAAACCCTGTAAATCCCGATTTGGAATTATGGATAGGTGCATTTGAGCGTTTGGAAAAGGCGGGAGTAACAGATTTGGTAGCTATTCACCGTGGATTTTCTGTTTACAAACATGATAAATATCGAAATGTTCCCAATTGGGAATTGCCTATAGCGTTAAAGGAAAGAAGATCGGATCTGCCAATTATTTGTGATCCTAGTCACATCACTGGAAGGAGAGATTTATTGCTGGAAGTTTCTCAAAAGGCGATGGACCTAAATTTCGACGGACTTATGATTGAAACGCATCCTACGCCAGATCAGGCATGGTCGGACGCTGCTCAGCAAGTAACTGCAGATGGTCTTGAAGCTATTTTGAAAGCACTTGTTTTGCGCTCAAAAGATGTGAATTCCTCCGTCTTGGCTGAATTGGAGAAATTTAGAGCAATGACAGGAGGTTTGGATGATCGAATCTTCTTTTTACTTTCTGAAAGAATGCGTATTAGTGAAGAAATAGGGCAATTTAAACGCTCTAATAATATCACCATATTGCAACAAGAGCATTGGGCAAAAATAATCGCTAATCGTTTAAGTACTGGTGGTGATCTTAAGTTGTCGCCTAAATTTATTCGTCAAATTTTGGATGCGATTCACCAAGAATCCATTCGTCACCAAGAAAAAGTGATGAATAAGTAATGGAATTCAACGTAAAATCGGGTTTATACAAAGGTGTTGTGTCAATCCCTGCATCTAAGAGTGATTCGCAGCGTGCTTTGCTTTTGTCATCAATGGCGAGTGGAAAGTCAACTTTAAAAAATGTTGGTTCAAGTGCTGATGAGCTGGCAATGCTTAAAACGATTAAAGCGTTTGGGGCTAATGTTACTATTTCTGAAGATAATTCTTTGGTCGTTGATGGAGCTTTTGATCTGTCAAATATTAATTCTATTCACTGTGGTGAAAGTGGCTTAGGTTTACGTTTGCTTACAGCTATTTCCTCACTAGGAGAGAAGAAAATTTCGTTGGATGGTGAAGGTTCATTGCGCAAACGAGATCAACGGTTTTTTGAACATTTTCTTCCAAAAATGGGAGTGGAGTTAAAAAGTAACAACGGTAAGTTACCAATTGATGTAAAAGGGCCGCTAAAAGCAGGCGAATATACGGTAGATGGTAGTGAGAGTTCGCAATACATTTCTGGTTTACTCATTGCATTTTCACAAGTGGACGGACTAACGAAATTGACTGTAGAAAATCTTGCAAGTAGACCTTATGTTGATATGACCTTGGCAACATTACGTCAATTTGGAGTGAATGTTAAAGAGAATGAGACGAACGTTTTCACTATAGTAGGTAAGCAGGAAATTAGAGCTACAACTTATACCATTGATGGTGATTGGAGTGCTGCTTCTTTTTGGTTGGTGGCAAGTGCACTAGGGTTGGATGTTTCAGTACAAGGATTGTCGATGGCTTCAAAGCAAGCGGACAAAGCAATGCTCAACGCCTTAATGCGCGCTAATTGTGGAATTGTAACAGACGAATCGGGATTAAAAATTGATGGTTCTAACCGTAAACCAATTGATTTTGATGCAACCCATTGTCCAGATTTATTTCCAGCTTTAGCAACTTATGCGGCATTGACCACTGGAATATCCAAAATTCGAGGTGTTCACCGTTTGGCTAATAAGGAAAGCGATCGTACGAAGGCGTTACAAGAGGAATTTGAGAAATTGGGCGTTAAAATTACCATTGATGGCGATGAAATGTTAGTTCATGGTTCGACAAATATACTTGCTGCGACAGTAAGTGCGCACAATGATCACCGAATTGCGATGTGTTTGGCAGTTGCTGGCATGGCAAGTGGCGTTACATTAACGGTTGAAGGAGCTGAATCTGTTGCCAAATCTTACCCTAATTTCTGGAAAGATGTAGAAAATTTGTTTTCTTAAATGCTTGAATGATTGGTTGGTTCGTGGTTTAATTAAAAATATTTTCATTTTTTCTCTCAAAATATCTTGCAGAATAGAAAATATCACCTATATTTGCACCCACAATAAGGCTGGTGCCTTAGCTCAGTTGGTAGAGCAAAGGACTGAAAATCCTTGTGTCCCTGGTTCGATTCCTGGAGGCACCACTAGCAAGAAGGGAAACAGAAATGTTTCCCTTTTTTTATTCCTCATTTTTTTCTAGGATAATATCTTCTCCGCTGCGGTTCGACAGGCTCAACGTGCCTGCGGTATTTCATCATTACCTTCGCTTCGAAGGGTCTCCTGACCCTGCGATCAATGCAATGCTATTATTATTATTACACTACATTATTTAGATCTCAACGTGCCTGCGGTATTTCATCATTACCTTCGCTTCGAAGGGTCTCCCGACCCTGCGATGAATGTATTGTTATTTTAACTATTCCACTACATTATTTAGATCTCAACGTGACTGCGGACTTAAATCATTACCGACGGTTCGGAGGGTCACCCGACCCTGCGATGAATGAATTATTATTTTTACAATTACACTACATTGTTTAAGTCGCTACGTGACAGCGAGTTTATTTTATTGGTGCTAACTTCTTTCGCATCACATAATCATTCATGAAATAGTCATTGCCAATATTGATGTCTTCTTCCTTGATGATTTCAAAGCCGATTCTTTTGTAAAAATCAACAGCAGTATTATGGCGGTTTACATGTAAGATGAGGTATTCATTGTTATTCTGTGCTACGACGTCTTCAAGTTGCGTCACAACGATCTTTCCATATCCTTTACCATGTAAATCGTGAGAAAGATATAGTTTGTGAATTTTTGCTGTTTTTGGTTCAAGGTGCAATTCACAACTAGTATAACCTACAGGTTTTCCATTAAGTGTAATGATGTAGAAGCGCAAATTTTCTTGAGTTAACTGATTCTTAAGAGACTCAGTTGAATACATCATTTTTAGCATAAACGAAATTTGTTCCTTGGAAATTATGTGTCCATAAGTAAGTGGCCAAATTTGATTGGTCAACTCTTGAATGAGAGGTATATCAGTTAATCTTGCTTCACGAAGTTGTATCATGAGTACAAAACTACCATTTCCCTTAGTAAGATTGGTTGTATTAGGTGTTTCTTTTTTCTTTCGATTGGAAAGGAGAAATAAGATCATTCCATGCTTAGACCTTTAGTAACTTACTGAAAGAAGTTGGTGAAGAAAAATAGTAAATAGCTTGTCTTCTTGGTATCAACTAAAAATAGATAGGGATGCAAAATGCACCCCTATCTTTATTCATGAATCACACTTGTAGTAGTAGCGATAAATGGAGTATTGTAAGTATTCTTTTACGTTGTATAAATTCTATTATTTAGATTTAATGTAGATACAACATCAGTCATGAATGTTAAATTTTCGATGATTGAAATCAATTTATCTTCATTTTTTACACTTCTAAAGACAGAAGCATTAAACAGCTTTCTATTTAGAAATACCAGTAAATACAAATTATTTTCCTCAAATGAAGCTCCAATGTGAAAGCCCTTCGAGCGCATGGTAAGCAGTCTTTCCATTAATGAAGTTGAAATAATATATCGCGTTTCAACTTGATCACTTCCGAATACTTCAAAATGAGATTCAAAGAGTGGATCTTCTAACTTAACCCTCTCCAATCCGCTTGTTGGAAAGATTTCTTTCATTGCAAGTGCAGCTAGTTTCCCGTATTTTCCTCCAAAAATATCAGGACAAATAATGGTTTTACCTGTTGTACTCTTATTAAAGTTTGCGATAAATACAAGTCCCTCAAATAGCTTTAACTTAGTTTTAAATAATGTTGAATCAGTTGATTGATTTTCTTTAATGCAAACTTCCGCAAATTCAAAATGGGTTTCTCCAATTGAGCCTATAAACAAGTCAGAAGAAGTGTAGTGATCATAATTTCCTTTTACCAGATTGATTGTTTCAAACACGTCTTGAGGAATTCCTACTGTAGGTTCATATGAAAGGTCTCCTTGCATCAATTCTGAAATAGGCTGAACTACCGATTGCTTATACTTTAAGTTAAATTCAGATACCTTTCCTTTTATTCTTTTTCTTAAAATTCGAAACGCAACTAGCACTAGGATGGATGAAACAACAATTTTATAAGACGGAAGGATAAAGTAGATTGATGTAATTACTAGCGCAGTGACAATAACTTCCAATAAACTTGAAACAATAATGTTTTTACGTTTCTTCTCTAAGATTTCCAAAGATGCTTTGAAATTATTGTTGTAGAGCGTTGTAAGTACTGGATCCATAATTAATTATTGTTGAACTTGTTTGCTGCACTGATGTTTTCTCGTTCAACTGTATTTGTGATAACAAAAAGCTCTTTACTTGTAAATCCAAGTGCTTTTGCTAAAATACTATTTGGAAATTGCTGTACTTTATTGTTGTAATCAGTGACAGCAGTATTGAAAAATCTTCTTGCCGCTGAAATTTGTTCTTCAGCTTCATTCCACGCTTTTTGTAAAGTGATAAAATTTTCGCTTGCTTTGAGGTCGGGATAATTTTCAAATGAAAAATTTAACTTTCTTAACTCTCCTTCAATTTCATTACCAGTTTTCACCTTATTGTCTGTAGACAATTTGCCTGATAAATAATTTGTTCGAAGAGTAGTTAACTTCTCTAATATTTCTTTTTCGTGAGAAACATATGCTTTTACTGTATCAATAAGATTTGGAATTAGATCATACCTTTTTTTAAGCATGATATCAATTGATCCAAATGCATTATCTACTTGGTTTTTTGCTTTAATGAGTGAGTTGTAGAGTATAATTGATGTTAAAATTATAGCTACCGAAATTGTAATAGTAATCATGATTTATCTGTTATTTATTAGTTCTTAATAATTGTAAATGAGATGCTTGATTCTTTTTTGTTATCTAAAAGTATCAGTAAGCTTTCTCTCCAGTTTTGTCCTTCCTCTGCTTCGTTTAGTGCATAGATCACATGGATTCTTTCTTTCGTTTGAATTACATCAATTACTTTCATGTTTGGTAAAGATTTAGTAGAATGATGAATGATTCCAATAACTCGTTGTTTTTCAAAATCTATTACTGTTGGTAAACCGTCCTTACCTGCAACAGTTGCAGCTCCAAAATAGCTGTCAAACTCTTCTACATTTTTTATTTCTGGTAGGTACAACATTCCGTCCTTCACTGTGTTTTTTACGAAGTACCTGTTGGCCAATTCATACGGTATTGATTCACCACTCATATTGACCATCAATTCCTTGTCAAATTTTTTGTCAATTATTAAAATTTGAGGTACTCTCATTGTCATGGTGGATGGAGCATTATCTAATTTTAGATTGTAATTGAGTTGTAGTTTACCTGCTTTATTCAAAAACACTTTTTCTACAGCTATCTCAGTTAAGGATGAAGAGCTTTCAGTCAGAATAGCGACAACTATTTTTTCAGAAAAGTTAATTGCTGTTGGCTGTCCGTCTTTTGACATAGTTGTTGCCATACCGAAGTATTTGTTGAACTCCTTTTCATCAGTTATTTTACACACGATATTCCCTTCGGGAACGCTGTTATTAATGAAATAGTTTTTAGCAATTTGGTAGTCAATCACTTTTTCTTTTGATTTTTTAGTTGCTTTCACTTCTTGTGCATTTACTTGTAAGAAATTGAATGAAATTGCTAGTCCCATTACAATTTTTGCGATAATATTTTGATTCTTCATAGTATTAATTGTTTACTTTACTTTAGATTTTATGTGGTTAGTTATTTGTCTGCCTCCGCGCCAAACCATATCACAGCGTAATTTTTATAGATTCCAATTCCAATACTTTTCCAATTGTATTTTGCCCAATTATTTTGATTGATGATTACTGCATTATGTTCTGGGCTACTTTTCCAACTTTCTAAACTATTTTGAGCTGTAGCAATCGTATTCGGTGAGGTTGAATATGAAATTTCATAGCCATATCCTGTGTAAGAAGTTAATTCCTTTGGCTTATTCCACATACAATAACTTTCTGAATGATCAGAAGTATAGCAACAGGATGACCATTCGCCAAATTCAGACCAACTATGTGTGTTACATTCTGTATTTGTCTGAAAATGTTTAGCTAAATCTTGAACGTGTAAATGCGCAACAGTTGTTAATGACGACGAAATTGGAATAGGTGGTAATCCAGCTTTTTTCCGATAGTCCATCACCAAATTGTACAATTTTTGTTCTTCTTCTGTTAATTGTGACTTGTTGGAATTTAAGGATGATTTCCCATTGAGTGTAGTAAGTTTAATCTTTCTATTTGTTTCTGTATTATTTGGATTATTTTGATCAACTAACAGTACTGGAAGAGATTTATTTTGCTCCTTTATAAATTTTGGAACGCTTAGTTTTCTGCTACTTTCAGTTAATTTACTAGAGAGCACATAAATGTTTTTATAAGTAGTTCCATTTGAGCATGCGATACCTTTATTAATTCCAGTGACAGTTATTTGTTCACCGTTTTGAATTTCGTAGAAATCACCAGGTTCAGAGTCAAAACATAGGTACGTACGTGTTTTTTGACCTTTTTCATCCGTATAGTTCAATAGTCCCATTGCGTAGCAACCACAATCTACCGTAACTTTTGAAAAAGTGCCACTTAAGGTTGTAGTTTGTTGACCAAACGTATGTGAAATCAATAGTATTAACGAGTAGGTAAATAGATGCTTCATCTTTCGTTTAATAATAAAATGTGAATTATTAATTATTCATTTGTTTTAGGAATTCAGGAACAATCATTTGTCTACTTCTTTCTGGTAATAATGAAGAAGACACATTAAAATTTCTGTAACTTATACCATCTGAACAAATTGCTGATTTAAATACACCTTTAACGGTAATTGTTTCTCCAGGAAATAGTTCATAGTGGTCACCTGGTTCAGAATCAAAACATACATAGGTGCTTGTTGCTAGTCCTTTACTGTCTTTGTACTTTAAAATTCCAAGTGTACTGCATCCACAGTTGGCATCGGCTCTTGCTTTTGCGTAAGTTCCTGTAATAGTTTGTTGTCCATAACTAATGGATAGTTGTAGAACAAAAAGTAATTGTAAACACGTTTTCATAGTCTTATTTTTAATCGGATAATAGTTTTTCTAAATTGCCTCTTGTTGATTTAATATTTTAGAGTTACGCTTAACTATTGAACATTTTTAACTTCTTTACCATCCAATCTCATTACACATGTCTATTTCAATTTGAGAAGTAGAACCATCGTGGAAGTAAATTGTTGCAATTAAATTTCTTAAACATCCCCATCCATTATAACTAATTGCGTAACCATTCGCTGGATTCGTACTTGTGCTATATCTATTTTTAAAGGATGAATGATTGAAATCATAGACTACTTTTTCAATTTGGTGACCAATTAGTTCACTTCCATGAAGGTTGATCGTAAATTTATAGTAGTTTGCTTGATTGGGGTTGGAGGCTACTTCCACATGTGGAAAGATTTCCACTTGGTCATGGTTATTGTGATCAACTATTTCTGAATTGTCTGATTTCAATACTTCGCAACCATTAAATTTTAGTCGTTTAATTGTACCATCCGAAAATAAAACGACTGCTGTTATTTCCTCAAGGCAATATGCACCTTGGTAGGAGACGGGATAATAGGGTCCAGTGGATGATGTAATAGTTCTTTCATAGAAACTTGGGTCATCAAATTCATACTGAATAGAAACAATTTCTTGTTGAATAGTTGTGGAAATCCCATATGAAACGGAGTAATTATCAATAGCTAATTCTTTGTATACTCCAAAAATTTGAAAATCCGCAGCAGTGTACGATTCAGATTCGTGATAGTTCTCAATTGGCTCAGCCTGTTTTGGTAATTCATAGTCCTTGCTAATTACATATGCTTCACCTCCTGGAGCGCCCATCATGATTTTAAAGCAATCATAGTCAACCCAAATGTATCCTTTGTCTCCCCAGTTTTCTCCCCATGAGTTGAGTAGTTTAAATGCTCTTTTATCATCATCGTATCCAACGATCACCATCGCGTGGCCACCTTCCTCAACTTGGGTGCAAGTAAACTTTGAAGAGTTTTGATAAAAGCTGGTGAAACCCGATCCTAGAGATGTTCCAGTAATAATTGGAACATCATTACTTAAATACCTTTTGTACTCATTAAAATTTAGTTTATCTCGTATTTTGTTGTAGTCTTTAATCCGAAGTGTAGATGATTTTTGTAAGTCTTCTTGAGCTGGTGATTGACAAGTCATATCAAAGGGTAATTCTGCCATTGTAATTAATCCCTGATCCCTGAATAGATTCAAGGCATAAGCAATAGATGTTCCACACGTCGGACCGCAATGGCACGTTCTTATGTTGTGATAGATAAATGCTGGACTCATTATTTTATCAGGAGAATCTGGTTTCCCTGTCTTATTTTTCACAGCGTTGTAGAATGATCCAACAGCATAACCAGTTGCCCACGTAGTGCAAGACCCAATATCGCCTTGATTTCCAGCTGCAGGAAAATAGTCTTCTGAAATGATGTATTTTGTGGGTAAATTTTTAAGGTGATTGGAAGACATGAATGGTACAGGAATATCGTCGTATTCATCATCTGACAGTGGTACATAACCCGATGAGTTTTGAGCAATCGTAGGACCAATCACTAAGCATACTAGAAGTAGAAAGAACAGTTTCATTCGGATACTAATTTATAGGATGAGTGATTGATAACAATTCATCAGTAAACGGAGAAGAGATAATGATTCCTCTGTTACTAGTTATTTCTCCATGATCAAGGTGGTAATGGACTTCATTTTCCGTGACAATAGCTGTTAACGCAACATTATATTGAGTAAACAAACTGATTACAAGAGATAGTGTGTAGACTAATGCAAAGAAGTGATTGAAAAAGTTTATTGTCATTATTTTTATCTCATTTAGAAGGTTAAATAGTGTAATACAGTTTTAGAGTGCAATGTGAATGAGTTGGAAAAATTATGAAGTACTTTCCTCTTGACTCTATTCCAATCTGATCCCTTTTATGTATTTATCAATGACTAAACCTACTGGTATGAATAGCAATCCTCCAAATGCGAAAGTTCCCAAGCTATTGATTAAAATTTGTGCATCTGGTGTATAGCTAGATGATGCCCAAAAAGCGAAAAATGCAAAGTTTTGAACAGGAATGAATAGGAGAAGGAAGTAAAGCAGTAGATTTTTATAAGTAATTGGTGATGTTTCTCCTTTTTTCTTGTCAATTGCTGATTTGATGCGACCAAGAAAGAAGAAAATTAATAAAAGAAGAGCAAATGTCATTAGTGCTCCAGAGATCAAACTAGCGGCTTTGAAATTTGAAATTAATAAATCGATTGTGTTAGCTATAAAGTTATAGATAGTGAAACCAACACTACTTGTTGCTATTGGAATAAAAAAAGTGAATATTGATAAAATGGAGATAATCGCGTATAAAATTCCGACTGCTAATCCTTTTCTCTTTTTAAGCATAGTAAATTTTTAAGTATTGTTCAGATACAAATCTACTGCATTCATGAATAGAGGATAGGACACTTTTCACGTAATTATAGCATGATTTTCATGCATTTGTCATAATTTTTTGTGCCATTATTTAGTAAAGTCCTTTTTTAATTTATTGTAAAACAGACGGTTAAATAGTATTGGCGATTTTTGCAATTTACATAAACAATTTCGCACCACGATATAGCATAGCGGTTACCTTTAAAACGAATTGAAAGTTCAATTTATTAGCTCTCAACAAGTTTTTATCCTTTAAATTTAGAGGGTTGGGAGCCAAAATGCTCCTTGAATACTTTGCTGAAATATGCAGGATTTTCATAACCTATCTTATAAGCTACATCAGCAACAGAATGACCATTTGACAACATTTCTTTTGCGGTTTCTAATCGTACTTCTTTTATTAAGGTTCCTGGAGTTAAGCCTGTTATTGACTTTAACTTTCGTGTAAGCTGACTACTTGACAAAGCTAAATCTCCTGCAATTAGTTCAACACCTAATTGATTATTGGTACTATGTTTTTCGATGGATGCATAAATTTTATCCATGAATTCTTTATCTTTCTCATTGAGTGAATGAACTGAAGCTAGCTCAGCTCTTTTTTGAAAATCACTATTTGAAAATTGCTCTTGATATTTTTTAGTAATAGCAATCTGATTTTTAATTTTTAACGAAAGTTCTATTGTTGAAAATGGTTTAAAAATATAATCATTACTACCAGCACTTAGGCCCTGTATAATGTCTTTTTGATCCGTTTTTGCGGTTAATAAAATGATAGGGATATGGGAAGTTAGTTCCAAGTTTCTAATTTGCTTCGTGAATGAAAAACCATCAACTAAAGGCATCATAACGTCTGAAAGTATTAGATCAGGGATATACTCCATTGCTTTTTGTATACCTTCCTCGCCATTTTTTGCTGTAATACAGGTATAATTTTCACTCAAAATCGACACAATAAAATCCTGTAAGTCGGGCTGGTCTTCAACAATGAGTACAATGGGATTTTCTTCACTGTTACTGCTTTTATCTTCTACTTTTTTTAATTGATCACTTGGTGTTAAAGGCTCTTGATGATGTGAAATGGGTAATTCACTAGTTTGCTTTCCACTTGTTAATGTAACGGAGAAGATACATCCTCCTGCTTCTTGATTTTTTACTTCAATTTCTCCTCCATGTAAAAAGCTTAATTCCTGTACCAATGATAGTCCAATTCCTGAACTGTCATAGGATCGTTGTTGAAGGTGATCTTCTTGATAAAAGCGGTCAAATATCTTCTCTAAATTTTTTTCAGCTATTCCTATTCCACTATCTGCGATTGAGATACGAAGTTTATCTTTATCGTTTTCAGCAGTAACGGTAATCGTGCCGCCTTCTGGTGTAAATTTGAATGCATTGGATAGTAGATTTGTTATAATAATTGTTAGTACTTCTCCCGAATAAGAAAATTGATTATTAAAGTTGGAGTGTGTAGTAAAGGAGCTATGGAATGTATATTTTATTTGTTGAATCTCTGCTTGCGAATGGAATGATTTTACGATTGATTCTATCTCTGCTAATACCTTACCCTGTTTATACGTTAATTGGTATTGTCCATTTTCAGCTTTTGATAAATTGATAATATCATTGATAAGTTTTAATAGTCGAGCGCCATTTTTCTTGATTTTTAGTAGATGGTCATTTTTAGCATAATTTGGTTCTTCTTCTAGTAGTTCAACATGTCCATTTATTAGCGTTAAAGGTGTTTTTAATTCATGAGATATATTAACTAAGAATTGGGATTTAAATAATTCAGTTTCTCTAATAATATTGTTTTCATTTTTTTGTGCTTCAATCAACATCTTGTCTACCTTGCTTTTACGCTTTGTGAGGAGGAAGAGGTAATAGAAGAAAATACTTGAGAGTAAAACAATTATTAATCCATAAATTGCAGTATTTCTTTCTGTGTTACTCTTATTAAGTTCATATTGGAGATTTGCAGCCTTTTTTACTGCTTGCATTTTCTCTTTTAAATAATTGTTTTCTATATCTAATCGCGATATTTCCTGAGAAAATTCATCATCATTTTTCATGTTGATCGAATGGTAATGCACGTGTTTTTCTAGATATTTGTAAGCTGTTTCGAACTCTTTGATTGCATTGTACGATTGAGCTATCGTTAAATAAGATGATGATAGGATATTTACCTCTTGAATTTTTTCAAAATACTCCACAGCTTGTAACAAGTTATCAATCGCTAAGTTGTACTGTTTTAAATGGAAGTAGGTATTACCTAATTTTTCTTTACTGATAGCAGTGTAGTAGATATTGTTTTTTGCAATTGATAGTTCTAGCGCTTGATTGAACGAGTTTAATGATTCATGAATTAGATTTTCTCCATATTTTATTTCCCCTAATTGGATGTAACTTACAATTAATGATGTGAAGTTGTTGTTTTTTTTATAGAATTGGATGTTTCTATAAATTAATTGTAATGCCTCTTGGTATCGTTTCATTAAGATATAGGTATCAATTCGATGTCTATAAGCGTCTGCTTCAGCGAACGGAAGATTCTCACGCCTACTTATCTCTAATGTTTTGCTATTGTATACTAGTGATTTTTCAAAATTTCCTGCTATTGAGTATAGATTACCGATTTGATTATAGGTCCATGTCAGTCCATCAATATCATGTATTTTCTCGTATAGTTTTGCAGCTTTTTCAAAGTAGATGATCGCTTCCCTATTATTGCTGATCCAGCTATATAGTAAGCCCACATTTGCAGCTGAACTTGCAATTTTCGCTTGCTCGCTTTCTAATTTACTAAAAGAAGTATAGCATAATTTGTAGTAGTGTACAGCTTGTAAATAGTTTTCCTTGGCAACATATACCTGAGCTATACTTTCATAGGAATTTCCTATTCCATAAAGATCGTTGGATTGCTTTCGTAACTTTAAAGCTTGTTCATGATGTTTTAGTGAAGCAGTAGTATCTCCCTGTGAAAAATAAATGTGCCCTAATTGGTCATACACATTTCCTGTACTAATTAAGTCATTCTGATCCTTACTTAATTGAAGTATTCGTTTATTGTATTCAATTGCTTTATCTAGTTGGCCTAGTTCTCTATGTGATTCGCCAATTTGGCTAAGAGCTGCAATTAGACCATTGTTATCATTTGCCTTTAGGGCTAAATTTTCTGCCTTTAATCCAATCTTTATAGATTCATCGTATTGACCTAAATGTCTTTTTGAGGTGCTAACCAATACATATAACTTAATTTGCGTTGTGTGCGTGTAAGATTCCTTTAAGGATTTTTTGAGTGAATCAATTTCTTTTTGAAATGGAACATCAGCTAATGCGTAAAAATGCGTAAAAAGAAGTATGAAATAAAGTAGTAATCGCATAGTTTACGTTAATTTATAGGCTTTGCTTACAAGATTTTCGCTTGTTAGTGTACAAAGATATAATTATAATAGTTCTGATCTTTTAGCGATGGGTTAAGTTACATTGAATGTACAATGAGCTTCACAAACATCAACTAGTTGTTCTAACAAAATGAAAGTAAAAAGGGCGATTAATCGCCCTTCAATTCTTAATTCGGTATTCTCTAGTCTTAATTACTTAAATCCTTTTTTATCTGCCTTCCAAATACGTGTTTTAACAGTCATTCCTTTAGGAACGTAAATCACGATTGGTAATTTGGAATTGTAACGAATCAAATCTGATTGCGCACTAACCCATTTTGTAACTTTTTTGTCATCAGGGCAACCCATCAATGTCCCAGCGATGTCGCCTTTAGAGTCGAACTGATAATAGTTGTAACCCCAACCTTGAACGGATTCTTCTTTCATTTGTCCCATCAAAAAGTGGTTGTTACAATTGTCAACTTCGGCATTTTTACCTACCGAAATTTCAACTTTTAAATCTCCCTCTTTTTTCTTTTCGGGTAGAAAGATAATTACTTTCTCGTATCCTTCTTTCGCTTCAGGATACATTGAAGTATCTGTTTTGTCTGTCTGTGCATTGGCTGTTGTAAAGGCTGCTGCGAATGCAAAAAATAATGCTAATTGCTTCATAATGGTTGTTTTATTTTTTCTTGAGAATATCGAATACCGTGCCAAGTACACCTCGAAAGATTAATTATAACAAATTTTAGGAAATTCGTCATTGAAACCAATTGATTTTAAGTACTTTCATGAATGCAAATTTACTATGAAAAGTAATTAAACAAATAGTGCACGCCCTATTGTTCGAAGTGGCCTTAGAAAATGGGCAGGAAGACACTATTTTTGCCTAAAACGTCGGATTAATTGGATGCTGCAAACGAAGCGCTTCGCAAAACGTGAACACTCTGTATTACCTACTATTGTTTTTGAGCACCGAAGTTTGATTTTACGTCCATTGAAAGATGTGGACATGTACTTGCAGTTCAACAAGAAAAAGAATCTTGAATTGGCAGCAGTTAGAATCAATGGTGTTGTGATTCAACCAGGAGAAGTATTCTCTTTTTGGAAACTTGTTGGCAAAACATCAGCTTCAAAGGGTTATTTGGAAGGTTTGGTGCTTGACGGTGGAAAGATAACCAAAGGAATCGGAGGTGGATTGTGTCAATTTGGTAATTTGTTGTATTGGGTGGCTTTGCATTCTCCTTTAACCATAACTGAAAGATATCGGCATGGTTATGATGTTTTTCCTGATGTTAATAGAACTATTCCTTTTGCTTGTGGTGCAACTTTATCCTACAATTACATTGATTTGCAAATCACAAACACAACAACTCAACCCTTTCAATTAAAGGTGTGGGTGGATGAAACGCATTTGAATTGTCAATTATTGTCTACGCTTGAGCTTCCTAGTTCGTACAAGATTTATGAAACGGATCATCAATTTGTTCAGCAAATTTGGGGTGGATATACACGTCATAACCGCATTTGGAAAGAAGTGACGGACATTCAATCGCAAGAAGTAAGCTGCCAATTAGTTACTGAAAATAGTGCAATAATGATGTATTCACCGCTGCTTAGCACACAAGATGTGTGAAGTAAATTTCTATGTATTTGAAGAATTCTGCAATTTTCTCCATTTGGCACCCGCATTTAGATCTCCTACTTGCAATATAACTTCTGAATGTAAATAGTTTACCGCTGCGGCGGAATCCAGCACTTTTACACTGCTTCGGGAAATCATTTCAGTTTCAAGTGTAGATAAGGCATCTTCACGTAGATTGAAAACGTTGTTCTTAGAATCATCTTTACATCCATTTTTGATAGCACGCGCTAAAGACAATGCATCTAGAAGTGCTTGATTGGCCCCCTGGCCTTTAAATGGACTCATCGGGTGCGCTGCATCTCCAATTAATGTTACTGGTCCAGCTTCTATAAAATCTTCTGCTGTCAGCAACCTACGATCATAGGCTGGATATCCAGAAATTGACTTTGCAGATGTAGCGTTCATTATCTTTGGAATTGGATCGTGCCAATTATCCACTCTCCGCAATGCTTCTTCTTTTAACGCATTTGCACCTTTTTTACTGATTTCAATTGCTTCTTCTTCAGAAATTGGATAACTAAATTGCCACATAATGACATCTTTCGAAAACGGCATCATATACATGCGTTCAACGCCATTAGCAGATTGAAACACCGTGGCATTGTCTAGCAGTGGATGTTCTAAATCAGTTAATTTACTGAAGGGACAAATTCCCAATATAACGATGCAGCCTAAATAATTCAAAGGATTGACCGTATCTGGGATCAATTTTTTTCTTACTGCACTTCTAATGCCATCAGCTCCTACTAATAGGTCGGCGTGTACTTGTTTTACTTTTCCGTTGATTTCAAATTGGAGGTTAACTCCTTCCTCCGTTGTGTGATAATCTACTAATTTGTGTCCCCATTGAATGTTGTCATCACCTCCAAGTTGCGTTAACAGTTCTTTTCGAAGTTGCTGACGTGCAATGTGCGTATTGGTGCGTTTGTGTTTTTTTGCAGGATTGTATTTTGGATCGGTTTTTTCCCATTTTTTTCGTCCCCATTCACCAATAATTTCTCCATTTGATGTGTGAATGACGTGCTTGGTTGATGTTAGATTTTCATGGAGCGAAAGAATTCCAAATTCCTTCATGGATTTATTTGCCTGTTGTAAGGTGAGTCCATATCCTTGTGAGCGATCGGTAAAAGCTGCATCACGTTCAAAAAGTGTAAAAGGTATTCCTCGATGTGAACAAGCCAATGCCAATGTGATTCCACCAATTCCACCTCCAACAATTGCTACATGTGGGTATTTTTCCGTTTCAATAAATGGCATTTCTTCCGAGGGAATAATTCCCATTCCTGCGCAAGATTCACATACTATCAGTGGACCTCTGGGTGGAGTTGGAGCATCTCCTTCTTTCCCTGATTGTTCGTATTTTTCTAACGCTTTGAGATATGCATATCGGTGTTTTTTCGAAATACGATTGCGCGTTTTTCCATTGCCGTCACATTCGTCACAGCACTTCCAGAATTTTTGAATGTTTTCTATTTTATCCACGAATTGTTTGCAAAGCTACATCAATATTGAGTGAATGGCAAGTTGCGAGAAGACAAAAGAAGGTATGTGATCTTGCGTATATCGAAGGGAGATCTTTAGTCCACTATTTTCTATGTACATATTAAATCTCTTTGTTAATTATCTGCTCTCTGTGTTTCTATGTGGTTATTATCTCGCGTGAGGGATAGTAGCAAACTACCAGGTAGTGCGGATAGCCCGACCCTTTTCGGGACACGCCCAACTTTTACTTATTCAAATATTGCCTTCATCATTCATCATTCAGTATTCTCTATTCTTAATTCTCCATTCATAATTCCTAATTCACCTAATATCCCTATTTTTGAAACCAGTTATTAATCAAGAATAGTCAAGATGACTCAAGAAGCATTTGAAAACGATATTTTGCAAGGGATTCCTACCCAGATTCCAGCAAAGAAAGAATACGAAACGGCGATTAACCACGCGCCGAAACGCAAAGAAATTTTAACGGCTGAAGAAAAACGTTTGGCTCTAGCGAATGCACTTCGTTACTTTCCAACAGAACAGCACGCAGAACTAGCGGTTGATTTTGCTGAAGAATTGGAAAAATACGGTCGCATCTACATGTTGCGTTACCGTCCAGATTATAAAATGTATGCGCGACCAATTTCAGAATATCCTGGAAAATCTTTGCAAGCAAAGGCAATCATGTTGATGATTCAAAATAATTTGGATTATGCCGTTGCGCAACATCCGCATGAATTGATTACTTACGGTGGAAATGGAGCAGTGTTTTCTAACTGGATTCAGTACCGTTTAACGATGAAATATTTGGCCGAAATGACAGACGAGCAAACGCTTGCAATGTATTCTGGTCACCCAATGGGACTATTCCCTTCTCATAAAGACGCACCTCGTGTTGTTGTAACAAACGGAATGATGATTCCAAATTATTCTAAACCGGATGATTGGGAGCGTTTCAATGCTTTAGGCGTTACGCAATACGGACAAATGACTGCTGGATCGTATATGTACATCGGACCGCAAGGAATTGTACACGGTACAACAATCACTGTTCTGAATGGTTTCCGTAAAATTGGAAAATCGCCTGCTGGTGGTTTATTTGTAACCTCAGGATTAGGTGGAATGAGCGGTGCGCAACCAAAAGCAGGAACGATTGCTGGCTGTGTAACGGTTTGTGCGGAAGTGAATCCTAAAATCACGAAGATTCGCCATGAACAAGGTTGGGTTCACGAAATTTTTGAAGATTTAGATCTTTTGGTTGAACGCGTTAAAACTGCGAAAGCAAATCAGGAGGTTGTTTCAATTGCCTATCTTGGTAACGTTGTTGATGTTTGGGAGAAATTCTCAGAAGCTGAAGTTCAAATCGATTTAGGTTCTGATCAAACTTCGCTTCACAATCCGTGGGCAGGAGGTTATTATCCTGTTGGACAATCATTCGAAGCATCTAATGAGATGATGGCGAATGAACCTGAATTGTTTAAAGAAAAAGTACAAGAAACATTGCGTCGTCATGCGGCAGCAATCAATTTACATACAGCAAAAGGAACGTATTTCTTCGATTATGGAAATGCATTCTTACTTGAAGCTTCACGTGCAGGTGCGGATGTGATGAATCCGAATCCAACTTTGGGTCGTGAATTCAAATATCCTTCTTATGTGCAAGATATCATGGGGCCAATGTGTTTTGATTATGGTTTTGGTCCGTTTCGTTGGGTGTGTGCTTCTGGGAAACCGGAAGATTTGCAAGCAACAGATGAACTAGCGTGTGCTGTTTTGGAAGAAATCATGCAACATTCTCCAGTTGAAATTCAACAACAAATGGCGGATAACATTCAGTGGATCAAAGGAGCGCAACAAAATAAATTGGTTGTTGGATCGCAAGCACGTATTTTATATGCAGACGCCGAAGGTCGCATGAAAATTGCGAAAGCGTTTAACGATGCCATTCAAGCAGGAAAGATCGGTCCGGTTGTTTTAGGTCGTGACCACCATGATGTTTCAGGAACAGATTCTCCTTACCGTGAAACGTCTAATATTTATGATGGATCTCGCTTTACAGCAGACATGGCGATTCAAAACGTTATTGGTGATTCATTCCGAGGGGCAACTTGGGTTTCGATACACAATGGCGGTGGAGTAGGTTGGGGTGAAGTTATCAACGGAGGATTTGGAATGCTTCTGGATGGTTCTTCTGACGCTGAACGTCGCTTGAAATCGATGCTTCATTGGGATGTAAACAACGGAATTGCGCGCAGAAGCTGGGCTCGAAATGAAGGAGCTGTGTTTGCAATTAAACGCGCAATGGAAATTGAACCAAATTTAAAAGTGACTGTTCCAGAAATGGTCGATGAATCAATTCTCAATAAATTATTTTAACATAAAAAAAGCCCGAGCATTTAAGTAATCTCGGGCATTTTTTTGCTTCATTGGCAGTGAAGACTGTTGTTGTTTGTTATTCTTGTAGAGCAACTTCCGTGCCTTTTTTCTTTTTTAGTTTAAAATCGTTTTCTGTCAGGTTTTGAATTGCTTGTGTCATTTGGTCTAAGTCAATTTTTCCTTTAAGTCGTAAATAGAGACCATCACCATCTTGTGAACTAATTCCAACCAAAACGCGTGTGATTTTATCTTTTTTCTTTAAAGCATTAACACGAATATGTTCACCTTCAGTTTGTATACTGACCCATTCTTCGTAGTTTTTGCGGTCTAAATAATTTGTCAAGCGCTGGTCTATTTTTGAAAAATCTGCTTGATTTTCAATAGAGGTAAAACGAAGTCCTTTGATGCTTTTTGCGATCGTTTTAATGTCTTTGTCCTCTTCTTCAAGCGCCATATTTAAAAATGGTTTGACAAAGAATGTTGTGGCGCCAAACGACATTACGTCAGCTTTTTTGTCGATGTGACGTTTTTTTACAAAGCCTAGGTTTGCTTGTTTTGTGATCAAACAAGATTGCAGTAATGCGACACTGCAAATGAGTAAAATGAGATTGCGGTTCATAATCGTTGTTATTCGTTAGTGATCATTTTGTTAACATCTTCCATGGAAAGTTCCCCTTCAAGCACCATAAACACAACTTCTTCTGTTCCTGTAATACTTAAAATTAGGTTGTTCAATTTATTGTTACTTGTGTTTTGAGCGAGTAATTTGATTGTTTCGCCATCAGCGGAAATATCCATCAATTCCTCATAATTTAGAGAACTTATTGCGCTTTTTATGTCGGTACGCAGTGTGTTAAATGAAGTAGTTGATTTTTCAGATTTTTCAAGGATTACAATACGAAGCGAATTTATTTTGTTAAACAGCGGTTTTATTTTCTGCATATCTTCGTCTTGGATATTCAAGGAATTGATCAAGTCAAACATTGGTTTGGCAATTTTGATCGACGTAATTCCTTCCGTTTTCTGATATTTATCAAATAGCTGCGTAATGGCTGAAGTTTGTGCAAAGGAAGCGCTTGATAGCAGCAAAACGATTGCGATGAATAAATTTTTCATAAGCTTATTTTTAAAATTTAATGGACAAATGTTTAATGTGCTCCATACTCGTAACACTTTTTTCTACGTTTTCAGCAAACATATTAAGCGACTGTAAAGTCATTTGTTTTGCCAATTCCAGATCGTAAACTGGTTCACCATTGATGATCACATACTCCGGATTATATGCTGATTCTTCTTTGGATTTTTTATTGGTAAATTGAGTTGCTTTTGAGATGGATTGTACATCATTGTTTTCGGCAATCAATACCTCAGGTTCTTCAACTTTATCTATTTTAATTTCTTCTTCCTTGCTCGTGTTTTTTAACTTTATTTCTTTATTTTCAGCTAAATTTTGCGGTTTTGAGTTGTCAAATTGAAAAATTGACCAGATTCCAAGTCCTAATAAAATGGCTGCTGCTGCGGCAACTGAAATCCATTTTTTGGATGCAAACCAAACGATCTTTTTACTTTCTTGATTGGGTTCCACTTGCTCCATAAAAGCTGCAAAATCCCAATTCATTGTTTCATTTTTTTCTTCATTCAGAACGTTTTTGACTTGCTCATTCAGTTGGTCGTTCTTAAAATCTTCGTTGTTCATAGTCGAATAATTTTTCAAGTTGAACTTTTATTTTTTGTCGCGCTCGCATCAAGTTGATTCGAATGGCGTTTTCTTCCAATTCCATTATCTCGGCAATCTCCGAAATTTCATATTCTTCTACATCCTTTAAATGAATCACCATTTTTTGTTTAGGTGGAAGTTCATTTATTAGTTCTAAAATAACTGCTTTGGTATTATCACCAATTGCATGTTCAATTTTGGATGAGGTCAAACTGTTTTTTTGATGGTTGATTACAACTTCCGTATGTTTGATTCGGTTGTAACATTCATTTTTCACGCATTGCATCGAAAAAGCTTCAATGCTTTTATACGTGTGTAGATTGTCTCGAACTTGCCATAATTTCATCATTACATCTTGCACCACATCAAATGCTTCATCTTGATTGGTCAACATTCGTTTCGCTAAACGGTACAGCTTGTCCTTGTGCACAAAAACCGTTGTTTGAAAAGTTAGTTGATCCATCTTTAATTATTGCATTTATTAGGAAGACAACCAACAACGTTTTTTTGTTACATCAAAAATGAGAGAAAGTAAATTATTTTTTTGATTGAGAGTTTTCGAAGTCGATAACATTCTGAATTGTATCCGCAAATGGATAAAAAGAATGGTTTGTTGCTTGTACAATTTTTCCGTTCGAATAAGTCATGTTTGAATAAGCAGAGCGAGCACTTTCAACCGTGATTGCTGATTTCGTTTTGAAAAGGCGATTCATCATTTCTCCAAATCGACCGATGTTGATTGCTAACCATTTTGGGGGACAAATGCTAGGTGCTTTTTGCTGCATTTGCTTTGCTATTTGAAAAAGTGAATCTTTAAATGTCAAATTGTGACCAATCACTAAATAACGTTCATTGACTTTTTCGCTGTTCATTAGTTGCACAAAACAAGTCGCAACATCACGTGCATCGACGTATGCATTACTTCCAGGTGAGTAGAATTTTAAACCTTTTTTGATGGTGTTGAAAATGGTAAGTGAACTTTCTTCCAAGTCGCCTGCTCCGAAAATCAAGCAAGGATTAACGATAATGACGTCCATTCCTTCTTCACTTCCACGCCAAACTTCGCGCTCAGAATTGTATTTACTGATGGCGTAACCACTTGTTTTGTCAGAAATTTGCCATTTTGTGTTTTCCGTAGTGAGCTTGTTTTCAACCCCTCCAATTGCAGCAGTAGAACTTACGTGACCGAATTTCTTCACACCAAATTTTAGTGCCATGTTTACAACATTTGCTGTACCGACTCTGTTAGTGTGAATTAGATCTTTAAAGTCTTTTTTACGAAATGAAACCTTCGCTGCGCAATGATACACGTGTTCAATTCCAACCAATGCATCTTCTAAACTAACCAAATCAAGGATGTCACCTTCTACCCATTCAATTAGATTAAAGCCGTTTTCGTTTCCGTTAGAATAATAGTTGAATAATGATTTTACTCTTTCTATTCGCTTTTTATCACGAAATAGCGCGCGCACTGGTTGACCGTTTTGAACCAATTCATAAAGTAAATGACTTCCTAAAAGTCCCGTAGCGCCTGTTACTAAAATCATGTAACAAAAATACATTCTATTGTTGAGAATCAAACATGATATTGGCCTTATTTTAATCTGTGTGCGTCATTATGTTTGCTATTTTTGCTTAAAAAGATCCGATATGAATTATAAAATAAAGAAAGACGCTTTCAAGTTTTTAGAAAACTATTTGAATAATCCGAGTCCAACAGGATTTGAATCAGAAGGACAAAAACTATGGTTAGATTATTTGAAACCTTATATCGATACCTATTTTTCTGACAATTATGGAACTGTTGTGGGGGTGATTAATCCTGAAGCAGATTATAAAGTTGTTATTGAAGCTCACGCAGATGAAATCTCGTGGTTTGTACATTACATTACAAATGAAGGTTTTATTTATTTGAAAAGAAACGGTGGGTCCGATCACATGATTGCGCCATCTAAACGAGTAAATATCCATACAGATAAAGGAATCGTGAAAGGAATTTTCGGCTGGCCGGCAATTCATACACGTCATACAAAAGACGATGCACCAAGTATGAAGAACATTTTCTTGGATGTTGCTTGTTCCACAAAAGAGGAAGTTGCAGCATTGGGAATTCATGTTGGTTGTGTAGTAACTTTTGAAGACGAATTCATGGTGATGAACGAAAATCGCTTTGTTGGTCGCGCGTTGGATAACAGAATTGGTGGTTTCATGATTGCCGAAGTTGCTCGTTTATTAAAAGAATCAAAAACGAAATTACCATTCGGATTGTACATCGTGAATTCTGTTCAAGAAGAGATTGGTTTGCGTGGAGCAGAGATGATTTCTCGTAAAATTCAACCGCATGTTGCGATTTGTACTGATGTTTGTCACGATACGCATACGCCAATGATTGATAAAATTGAGAATGGTGATTTTAAATCTGGAGATGGCCCGGTGTTGACTTACGGTCCGGCGGTACAAAATAATTTGTTGAAGCAAATCATCGCGACGGCTGAAAAAAATGCAATTCCTTTCCAACGAGCTGCAGCTTCTCGTTCTACTGGAACCGACACGGACGCGTTCGCTTATTCGCATGAAGGTGTTCCATCAGCTTTAATTTCGTTGCCTTTGCGTTATATGCACACTACGGTTGAAACATGTCGCAAGGAAGATGTTGAAAATTGCATCAAATTGATGTTTGAAACATTGAAAACAATTGAAAATGGACAAGATTTCAGATACATCAAGTAACTGAGACAACTATAAATTCGAATCCCGATGTTCATTCGTTTGAGCATCGGGTTTTTTATTTTCTGACATTATGTCGCTCATTTTGAAGAGGCATAACTTTTGACTTGTCATTTACATGAAAATTAAAAATCATCCATTTGGAGAAACCTATGAAGCCATCATTTATCCCTTACTGATGGTCGCAATTTTGTGGATTATCCAGTGGGTTGATTACCTTTCTCCAATCGACTTTTATAAATATGGGATGATGCCGCGATCGGTTGAAGGGTTGAAAGGAATTCTTTTTATGCCGCTTCTGCATTCGCAACAAGACATTCACCACGTGCTGAATAATTCGGTAGCACTTTATTGTTTGATGGCGGTACTCATTTATTTCTACCGAGAAATTGCATTGCGTGTATTTTTATTGACTTGGATTCTAACGGGAATTTTCGTGTGGTTGTACGCTGAAAATGTAGGAATTTATCACATCGGAATGAGTGGAGTTATCTACGGATTGGTAGGTTTCCTGTTTGTTTCGGGTGTATTACGCAAATATTTGCCCTTGCAAGCAATCTCGCTTTTTATCGTATTTATGTACGGAAACATGATTTGGGGAATTTTTCCAATTCAAGCAAATGTTTCGTGGGAAGGACATTTTATGGGACTTGTCTCCGGAGTGATTTTGGCGTTTGTTTACAAAAAGGATGCTGTTCAAGCACCAAAATACCAATACGAAATTGAAAAAGAGATGGGAATTGAACCGCCCGATTTAGAAGGACAGTGGATTGCTCGTCAATTGGAATTGCGTCAACAAGAAGAGGAAAAACAACGTCGCGAAGCTGGTTATTACATCGTGTATCACTACATTCCAAATGAAGAAACTAAGGTTTCGGATGAAACTGATTCTTCAAAGTTGCCAAGCCACGACTAGCTTCTGCCCACGAATCGCAGTCAAATTGTAGATGCACAAACGCTGCAGTGCCTAATTCTACATTTTCTTCTAAAAAGTAACTCGTTAATTCAGATATTCCTTCGTTGTGACCAATTAAAAAAAGATCGTTTGTAGAAGTAGTTTTCCAGATAAATTGCAATAATTCATTCTTTGAAGCCAAATACAATTCTTCGTGAAAAGAAACAGTGTTTTGGGCGAAATTATCTTTAAGTCCAGCAAATGTTTGGCGTGTGCGTTTTGCTGCCGAAACTGCAATCTGCGTTGATTCATTTACATCGCAGGAATTTAAAAAGTCCTTTAATAGTTGAATTTGTGCTATTCCTTTGGGTAATAATTCACGGTCATAATCACGACCTGTTTTTGACAGTTGATTGGTTTTTGCATGACGAAGGATATACAAATTTTTCATGGAATAGCTATTTAAAGAGGAAAGTTAGTTCATTTCCCAAAAACGAGAAAGGTTTAAAGACAATATTTTCCTAATTAACAACTATCTTTGCAATCTGAAATTTCAAGTATGCAAAAAAATAAATACACCGTAACAGCAGCGCTTCCTTATGCGAATGGTCCAATACACTTGGGACACGTAGCAGGAGTTTACCTTCCAGCAGATATCTTTGTTCGTTTCTTGCGAATGAATAACCATGATGTGGCTTTTATTTGCGGAAGTGATGAAAATGGTGCAGCGATTACTTTGCGTGCAAAAAAAGAGGGTATCACACCTCAACAAATCGTAGATAAATACCACCAAGTAATTGGTGATTCGTTCAAAGATTTCGGTATTTCATTCGATATTTTTCATAGAACATCAACTGAATTGCACCACCAAACGGCGCAAGATTTCTTTAAGGTACTAGAATCGAAAGGGAAATTTACGCAAGAAACAAGTGAGCAATTCTACGACGAAGAATACAACCAGTTTTTAGCTGACAGATACATTACAGGTGAATGTCCTAAATGTAACGCTGCGGGTGCTTATGGCGATCAGTGTGAAAAATGTGGTACATCTTTGAATCCTTTGGAATTGATCAACCCGATTTCTACCTTAAGTGGAAAAACGCCTGTTTTGAAGTCTACTTCTCACTGGTATTTGCCAATGGAACGTCACGAAGAATGGTTGAAAGAGTGGATCAAAGAAGGAAAATTGGACGGTGTTCAACAACATGATCCTAAAAAATGGAAAAATCAGGTTGTTGGTCAATGTATGTCATGGATCGACGGTGGTTTACGTCCACGTGCTATGACGCGCGACTTAGATTGGGGGGTGAAAGTTCCAGTTGAAGGTGCAGATGGTAAAGTATTGTATGTTTGGTTGGACGCGCCGATTGGTTACATTTCAGCGACAAAACAATGGGCTGAAGATAATGGAAAGGACTGGGAAGATTATTGGAAAAATCCTGAGCGCAAATTGGTGCACTTCATCGGAAAGGACAACATCGTGTTCCATACGATCATTTTCCCAATCTTATTGAAAGATCACGGCGATTTGATTTTACCAGATAACGTTCCAGCTTACGAATTCTTGAATTTGGAAGGAGAAAAATTCTCAACTTCTCGCAATTGGGCGGTTTGGTTACACGAATACATTGCTGCTTATCCAGAAAAATTGGATGAATTGAAATATGTATTGACTTCCATTGCTCCAGAAAATAAAGATGCTGAGTTTACATGGAAAGAATATCAAGCGCGTATCAACAACGAATTGGCGGATATCCTTGGAAACTTCGTGAACCGTGCATTGGTTTTGACGCAAAAATATTACGACGGAAAAGTTCCTGCGCAAGGGGAATTAACGGATACAGATAAAGCTGTTTTGGAAGAAATGAAAGCCATTCCAGCAAAGATTTCTCAGTTGGTGTACGATTATAAATTACGTGATGCACAAGCGGAAGCAATGAATTTGGCTCGTTTGGGTAACAAGTATTTGGCAGATATGGAACCATGGAAATTGGTGAAAGAAGATCCAAAACGCGTGGAAACAATCATGAATATTGCCTTGCAAATTACAGCTAACTTAAGCATCGTATTGCAACCATTTTTACCTAAAACAGCAGAGAAATTAGGTCAATTCTTGAATTTTAATACAACAGATTGGAACTTGGCAGGTACAGCAGATTTACTTGCGACTGACCACGTAACAGAAAAACCAGAGATTTTATTCACTAAAATTGAAGATACCTTGGTGGAACAAGAAGTAGAAAAACTGATGAATGCCAATAAACCAGAAGGAGCGGCAAATTTTGAACCTCAAAAAGCAGCCACTTCGTTTGACAATTTCTCAGCAATGGATATCCGTTTGGGAACAATCTTAGAAGCAGAGAAAGTTGAAAAGGCAGATAAATTATTGAAATTAACGGTTGATACCGGTATTGACAAGCGTACGATTGTTTCAGGAATTGCAGCACACTACAAACCAGAAGATGTGGTTGGTAAAACCGTTGCTGTATTGATCAACTTGGAACCACGTAAAATTCGTGGCGTTGAATCGCAAGGAATGATTTTAATGGCAGAAAACGCCGAAGGTGAATTGAGTTTTATGGTTCCAGAAAAAGGATTCGGTCCTGGATTTGAAATCAGATAAGATACATTTTGAATAAATGAAAATCCCCTGTGTTAAATAGCGCAGGGGATTTTTTTGTTTGCTTTCACGCTCCGCAGGACTTCCTAATCCTGCGGTGTTTTAATCTTTTTATTGACTCGTCATGCTGTAATTGTACGAACTAGATAGACTAACCAACTCGAATGTACTGGAACAGATATGATGAAACTTTATTTATTAATATGATTGATACCAATAAATTTGAATGTTACTTTTTCTGGAGTTACATTAACTAAATCCGGGAGTGAAATTTTTACTCCGTTTTTGGTAGGATATAATTTAAGTATTTGCAATCTATTGATAGGTAATAGTACTTCATCGATTAATTCCATTTCTTGATTAATGATCATAAGAACACATTTTTTATCAGATTCTGTATTTATTTGTCCTTGTTCATTCAATTCGTCTAACGCAGGATGGAATATGCGGTAATAGTATTTTGTGAAAGGGTTGTAGAATAAAGGTTCATAATTAGGTGATGTCAAATAATGTTTCGTTTTCACATTATTTACATCTGCTTTATTCGTGGGATAAATTATTTTTTGGATTGGTGTTGCGTCAAATTTGCTCTTCAATTCTTTTTTGGAAGTCTCTCCTGAAAGTGTGCTTATGATTTCTATTTCACCATTAATCGACGTGCTTGTAATAATTGAATCTCCTACGTATAGATCATAATAATGACTTATAAACCCATATTCACTGTATTCGGAGAAGTAAGGTGTCGCTCCATAAAAGCGAATATCTTTTGTAATAATATTCAACTTTGCAAATGCCGGATAACCGCTATCCAAGTTTGAAAATTGCCCTAAGGTGTCGTTGTAATTCTGATTTACTCGAAAATAAATGTGGTCTTTTGAGATGTTTACATGTTGGTCTCCACCTCGTTTATTCCATTCGACAGTTAATCCCGATTGTTTGAATTTGTCAATTTGCATTAAGTCAACAAACAACTCAGAATTCGCTTTTTTATCACAATACAAATGGACTTTATTTTCAGCTGTTACAACATAAATATCGTTGTCAACAATTCTTGTATTTATTTCTTTACAATTTTCATTGTATTGATTGATGATGATCGTTGAGTCAGTTGAATGGTCAATTATTTTAATTGTATTGTCGCCGCAATAGTTATAAGCCACAAAATTCGTCTCACTATCGGTTAAAACATCAATTCCTCCTGTACTTGCTTTGGTAAAATCTGAATAATATACTTTTGTAATTGTATCGTATTTGTAATTTAACACACGAACATGTACTGATAGTCCTTTTTGTGAGCCACAAGCTTGTGAAAGGAGTAACAGCGCTAAAACAAAATGAATTACAATAAATTTTTTCATTTATATCAGTTATCAAGTTTTGAAATTGCACTGTTTCCGTTCTTCCGCTACCTAAGGAATTGCTTAGCTGCGACTTCGCTTTCCTAATCTTGCGGTTTACTTTTTTTCAATATTTACCTACTGTTATTGAATAATCAATTTTCGGTTAGCCGTTGACTTATTATTAATTTCAAAACTTACAAAATAAACACCTGTTTCCAAGTTTGGAAGTACAATAAATTCTGGTAATACTTCAGTTTTTTGTTGATAAACCATTGCTCCCGTAACATCGTATAGCATAATCAAAACATCTTGTGCTGATTGTGTATTCCAGTTAAAATAAAGATTTTCATTTCCTGAAATTGGGTTAGGAAACATTTCAAATAAGTCCTCTGACAAAATCGTCAATCCAACATTTGTAAGATTGAAGACGGCTGAAGTTCCTTCGCAGCTAGTTCCTGATACAACAGCGACAGTGTATTGTCCGTTTTCTGTTGGTGTAAAGACATCTTGAATAGCTCCTGGAATTGGATTACCATTTAGGAACCATTGATGAGAAGCAAATGACCCAGTAACTAAATTCGCTCCAGTTAGTGTGATTGTTGGGTTTGGATTCGGATTCACATTTACCACTTGTTGCAAATTAACTGAACAGCCTGCAGCTGAATTCATCACAGTAACCGAATATGTTCCTTGCGATGTAACAGAAATCGAAGGGTCGAGAGAACCTGTCGACCAAACTTGTGAAGAGCCATTAGTTGCTGTAAGCGTAACACTTTCTCCCTCACAAAAAGTTGTTGGTCCAGATGCTGTTAATGTTGCAGGTGATAAGCAGTATGTTGCGCTTGCAGAACAACCGTTGTTATTGGTTACAACAATACTATAAGCGCCATATCCTTCTAACGGTGTATGTGAATTTGTCGTTGCATTTGTTATTTCACTTCCATTAAAACTCCATTGATGTGTAGCGTATGATCCAACAGATAAACTTCCTGCACTAAACGTTATGGAAGGAGTTGGATTTGGACTTGAGGTAACAACTGCTTGAGCTGTGCCACGACAACCATTTTCATCCTCAAAAACGACTGTTACAGTTCCTGCTGAATTTACATTTATGGAATTTGTTGTTTGCCCGTTCGACCAAAGTAATGACGTTGCATCAGGAATAGAAATTGTTATTGGTGTTCCACCACAAATTGAATATGGAGCCGTTTCTGCAAATGTTAACGTAGAATTGCAATACGTTCCTTCGTATGCCCCTCTATCAACTGTGTTGTCTTGAATTCGTGGGTTTCCTGCTAAATCTAGAGTTCCTGTTACATTTGCATTTAGTCCTGAATTAATTGCAGGTGAAAATAAACCGACATTGTAGTTCAAACCAGTTGTGTCGAAAGGAGCATTCGCAGCAATTCCGGGGTTGATAAATTGAGGATCTGCATGTATTGTAGTCGCACTCGTAGCTCCACTTTGTGCTTGTTGACTGATGTTGTGAGTAAACGTTATACCATTTCCCAAAACTTGAATTGGTGAAGTATTTCCATAAATAATCGAATTAGTGATGGTTGCTTGCGCGTTTAATGCCACAGCTGTTGCGTATGTCACGTTACCGCTATTTGCAATTTTGTTATGCGCAATAGTTGAGTTTTTAATCGTGTGAGCGCTTGAATTCGATGCAGTTGAGGCATATATTATTTCATCGCCATTTGTAAAGTTTCCGACAAGTAAACTGTTGTTTAGATGTAAAGTTCCTGTATCTCCAATTCGAATGGCAGCACCTGTAGTTTGCGATACGTTTCCAGCAAAAACACTATTTGTGATGTTTACAACGGGACCGTATGCAAAAATTGCCCCTCCATATGTATTACTTTGATTGGATTTAAAGTAACAGTTGGAGATATTAACTGGTCCAGCATATAATCTCAATGCACCACCACCGTATGTGTTTCCAACATTGCCATCAAAAATACATGATTCCAATGTTAAAATACCAGATCCTGAGTGATTCAACGCACCACCACCTTCTGCAGCATAATTTCCAATAAAATTGCAGTTTGCAATAACAGGACTAGAATTTGTACTAAGTACACCACCACCGTAGCTTGTAGCATATCCTCCCATTATGCTAAAACCATCTAATCGTGTTTGATTAGTAACGTTGTTAAAGGAAACTACTTTAAAGCTATTGTCGTTTGCGGCTCCTGTGTTAATGTCACCACTTAAAATGGTAATGTTTACAGCATGATTTCTTTCCGAAAGATTCGATTCTGTTCCTAAAAATCCTCCGTAAAGTTTCGTTCCATTTTTTATAACGAATGAAATAGATCGAGAAGTTGTTGACGTTGGTTTGTAGGTGCCTTGCGCTACCCAAATGTCATCTCCAAATGTGGATGCAGCAATTGCACTTTGTAAATCTGTATATGCGTCTTCCCATGATGTACCATTATTACTACCCGAGGCGTCTATTTTCACATACCAAATTGCGGCATTGCTTTGAAGAGAAAATGCGCTACATAAAAGAAGTACTAAGGTTAAATTTTTCATATTTAGATAAATAGATGACTAATGATTTGCTGCAAAAATACTGTTTTAATTAAAATATAACAGACATTGTCGCTTCTTCTGTATTAGTTTATTATATCCTTACTTGTTTTTCCCTAACTTTGCACCATGATTGAACAAAGACCGATAACGGATTGGCTTCCTTTAACAATGAAGGAGGTAGAAAAAAGAGGATGGGAAGAGCTAGATGTAGTGCTTATTTCTGGTGATGCTTATGTGGATCATCCTGCTTTTGGAGCAGCTGTAATTGGTCGCGTGATTGAAGATGAAGGATTTAGAATTGCGATCGTTGCGCAACCCAATTGGAAGGACGATTTACGTGATTTCAAAAAATTTGGGAAGCCAAAGTACTTTTTCGGTGTAACCGCTGGTTGCATGGATTCGATGGTGAATCACTATACGGCCAACAAGCGTTTACGTTCAACGGATGCTTATACGCCAGGCGGACAAGCAGGTTTTAGACCTGATTATGCAACGGTTGTTTATTGCAATATCTTAAAGGAATTGTATCCAGATGTTCCGATCTTGATTGGTGGAATTGAGGCTTCCTTGCGCCGTGTGACGCATTACGATTATTGGTCGGATCAATTGAAACCAAGTATTCTAGTAGATTCAAAAGCTGATTTGTTGGTATATGGAATGGGCGATCAACCACTTCGTGAGATCTTGAAATTATTGAAGAAAGGAGTTCCTTTTTCAAATTTGAAAACGGTGAAGCAAGTTTCTTTCTTGCAAGATGCTTCAGAAGAATTGCCTAAGAATAAATCGTGGGAGACCGTTGAATTGTCTAGTCACGAAGCTTGTTTGGATGATAAAATAAAATATGCTGCCAATTTTAAGGTGGTGGAGGTTGAATCCAATAAATGGCAAGCCAATCGAATTGTTCAACATGCAGGTGATAAATATGTGGTAATTAATCCACCGTATAAAACAATGACGGAGGGTGAAATTGACCAAAGTTTTGATTTGCCTTATACGCGTGAACCGCATCCAAAATATAAGAAACGTGGAGCAATTCCAGCGTTTGATATGATTAAATTCTCCATTAACTCTCATCGTGGATGTTTTGGAGGATGTAGTTTTTGTACCATTTCTGCCCACCAAGGAAAATTCATTGCTTCACGTAGTGAGAAATCTATTTTGGCAGAATTAGAACAAGTGGTGAATGATCCGGAGTTTAAAGGATACATTTCAGATATTGGTGGACCATCAGCAAACATGTACAAAATGCAAGGTAAAGACGAAGCGATTTGCGCGCGTTGTTCTTCGCCTAGTTGTATTCACCCAGTGATTTGTAACAATTTGGATACGAACCATAAACACATGACGGAAATGTACCGCAAAGTGGATGCGCATCCGAAGGTAAAAAAAGCTTTTATTGGTTCTGGAATTCGCTACGATTTATTGGTAGATGATTTCAATAAAAACAACGAAGATGGAAACCACGACGAATACATCGAGCAGGTAATTACACGTCACGTGAGTGGTCGCTTGAAAGTTGCTCCTGAACATACATCAGATGCGACTTTACGTATCATGCGTAAACCATCGTTTAAGTATTTCCATAAATTCAAGGAAAAATACGATCGCATTTCTGCGAAGCATGGTATCAATCAACAATTGATTCCGTATTTCATTTCTTCTCATCCAGGTTGTGAAGAAGTTGACATGGCAAATTTGGCTGCGGAGACGAAAGACATGGGATTCCAATTGGAGCAAGTTCAAGATTTCACACCAACTCCCATGACAGTCGCTACGGTGATTTATTACAGTGGAGTTCATCCTTACACCTTAAAACCTGTTAATACCGTTAAAACGAAAGAGGAGAAGCAAAATCAAAATAAATTCTTCTTCTGGTACAAACGAGAAAATCGTGATTGGATTCGCAGACGTTTGGAACATGCAAAACGTCCAGATTTAATTGAGAAATTATTGGATGATCCAAAGGGAAATGTAGAAGCAAAAAAACCGATGCCGAAATGGTTAGAGGAAAAGCGAGCTAACGATAAGAAATATAAAAAATAAAAAAAGCCCCATTCATTTTTGAGTGGGGCTTTTCAGTTCATATAGAAATGTTAGAATTGATCTAATACTTCTGTGTTGTTAACAAATTTGCCGTCATTGAAGTCTGCTTCATCCCCATCCCCCGTAAATGGAGGGTATGTGTTTGACATTCCAGAAAGGTATAATCCAACTCTAAATTGCCATCTCAAAGCTCCAACTACAAATGTATGTAATCCTTTAGGATATTTTCCAACGATCAAAATTGCCCAAAATGCGATGATGTTCACGAAGTATACTCCCATCATTACGAACATCAAAATAAAACCGTGAGGAATGATTACATAGAAGAATCCGAAACAAACTCTCGCTAACATTGATAAACGAGATACTTTTTCTGGACATTCAACCTCGATTTTTGTATGTGGATCAGTAGCTGATAATCCAAAAGACGGATAACCATCCGATAAGTTTAACATACGAGCTTGTAATCTTAATGTCCAACGGTGTAGGTTCAAATGAAAATTAAACAATCCACGTGGATATTTTCCTGTAATTAATATTACCCAAAAAGCGCAAATGTTTGTAAAGTAAGCAGCTATCATTAGGAAATATAAGATAAACATGTGCGGAATGATAATGTAGAAAATTCCGAAAAAAGCTCGTAGTAATAATTGTCCCCTCGAGTAGGATTCTTGGTGTAGAACTCCAAATTGCATAAGTGTAATTTTTAAAATTTAGGTGGCAAATATACACGAATGATTGAATCTAAAGTTCAAAATATCAATTTTATAGATGTTGTTGTAAAAAAATACCGCCTGCTAAAAGAGGCGGTATTTTCTGTTGTTGTTTGTAATGTTGTTTTACCCGGAGCACATGTAGCTTCGCTGAATGCCCTCTGGTCTTACCCGGAGCACATGTAGCTTCGCTGAATGCCCTCTGGTCTTACCCAGAGCACATTTCACAGTTTTCAGGATCGTCTAATGAACATGCGATTGCAGCTTGTTGATCTTCGATCGTTTGAGCTTTAACTTCCTCTACAACGTTTTTGTCAATTGTAAATTTAATTGCGTCAGTTGCTGCTTTTGTACGTAAGTAGTACATTCCAGTCTTTAATCCTTTTTCCCATCCGTAGAAGTGCATAGAAGTCAATTTACCAAAGTTTGCATTCTCCATGAAAATGTTCAACGATTGTGATTGACAAATGTATGCTCCACGATCTGCTGCTTGATCAATAATTGCTTTTTGAGAAATTTCCCAAGCAGTTTTGTAAAGATCTTTTAAGCGTTGAGGAATTTCATTGATGTTTTGAATTGAACCATTCGAAGCCATGATTTTTTGACGCATGTCTTTGTTCCAAAGCCCTTCTTTTACCAAATCTTTTAACAAGTGCTTGTTCACGATGATGAATTCACCAGACAACACGCGACGTGTGTAAATGTTAGATGTATATGGCTCAAAACATTCATTGTTTCCTAAAATTTGAGCAGTTGAAGCTGTTGGCATTGGAGCTAATAACAATGAGTTACGAACACCATGTTGAATTACTTCTTCTTTCAAAATATCCCATTCCCATCTGTTTGTTGGCGTTACTCCCCACATATCAAATTGGAAAATTCCTTTTGATGTTGGTGAACCAGCAAATGTTTGGTATGGACCTTCAACTTTCGCTAAATCTTTTGATGCTGTCATTGCAGCATAATAAATAGTTTCAAAAACTTCACGATTCAGTGCTCGAGCTTCTTCTGACTCAAATGGTAATCCCATCATGATAAAAGCATCCGCTAAACCTTGTACACCCAATCCAATTGGACGGTGACGCATGTTTGAGTTTCTTGCTTCTTCTACTGGATAATAGTTTTCATCAATGATTTTATTCAAGTTTAAAGTCGCCTGGTATGTTACTTCAAACAATTTATCGTGATCAAATTTACCATCTTCAGTTACATATTTTGGTAAGGCCAAAGATGCCAAGTTACACACTGCAATTTCATCTGGAGCAGTGTACTCGATAATTTCTGTACACAAGTTAGATGACTTGATAACACCTAAGTTTTGTTGGTTCGACTTCGCGTTAGCTGCGTCTTTGTACAACATGTAAGGCGTTCCAGTTTCAATTTGTGATTCTAAAATTTTGAACCATAAATCTTGTGCTTTAATTGTTTTTCTACCTTTTCCTTCAGCTTCGTAACGAGTGTACAATGCTTCGAATTCAGCACTATGTGTTTCAGATAAACCTGGACATTCGTGTGGACACATCAAAGTCCAATCTCCGTTTTCTTTCACACGTTTCATGAATAAATCTGGAATCCACAATGCGTAGAATAAATCGCGAGCACGTGCTTCTTCTTTACCATGGTTTTTCTTCAAATCCAAGAAATCGAATACGTCTGCATGCCAAGGCTCAATGTACATCGCAAAAGAACCTTTACGTTTTCCACCACCTTGATCTACGTAACGAGCTGTATCGTTGAAAACACGTAACATTGGAACAATTCCGTTTGAAGTTCCGTTTGTTCCTTTGATGTAAGTTCCAGTTGCACGGATATCGTGTAATGCTAATCCAATTCCTCCTGCTGATTGTGAAATCTTCGCACAAGATTTCAATGTTTCGTATATCCCATCGATGCTGTCTTCTTTCATAGTTAACAAGAAGCAAGATGACATTTGCGGTTTCGGTGTTCCTGAATTGAACAATGTTGGAGTGGCGTGTGTGAACCAACCTTCCGACATCATGTTGTATGTTTTAATTGCAGATTGGATATCACGTTTGTGAATTCCCATCGCTACGCGCAATAACATTTGTTGCGGACGCTCAACGATTATTCCGTCTAATTTTAATAAATAAGAACGTGTTAATGTTTTGAACCCAAAATAATCGTATCTGAAATCTCGGTCGTAAATGATGCTAG
>Ga0233377_1000094_pt1 | contig 56684 bp, 48 predicted proteins | sample ElkDunMinimDraft_6_FD_191540 | JGI IMG/M metagenome (GOLD analysis project Ga0233377, IMG submission 191540) | Fecal eukaryotic communites from dung pellets of Tule Elk in California, USA - Elk Dung E36 | ecosystem: Host-associated > Mammals > Digestive system > Large intestine > Fecal | place...
CTTCGAGAAAGGTCTCCCACGCCCCGGGCCGCTGATCGGCCGCGGACTCTCCAAACCCTCAACCGAGCAGATCCCCAGGTGCCTGACTCCCACGGGCACAGGTGGCCGCCACCTTCGGTCAGCGGCAATGGCCGTACGGGCGGCGCGGCACCCTGGGCTCATGTGCCGGCGACACAAGGGGTGTGAGCCCTCTCGGGACGGCTTCTTCGTGTGCGTGAGAGCCGCTCGGAATTCCCGAAGAGAAGGTCACGGGTCCCGGATCAGCCCGGAGAAGGGCTCGTCCTGGGGGACGGAGGGGTTTTCGAGTGCTTGGCGCAGGTGGCGTCCCATTCGGGGATGCGGAGCAGTGCCGGGTTGGCGACGCCCTTCTCGCCACGCTTCCCGCTCGACGTGCTGGCGAAGGCGAGGCCCTCGACGCAGATCCGGGCGACGTTGGGGAAATTGTCGGCGTTGCGGAAGACCTCGACGTAGTCGACGTCGCCGACCTTGTCCGGTGCCGCGTCCTCGTTGCCACCGCGGTCGCCCAGTTGGTCGGAGGAGCAACCGGTGAGCAGGAGAGCGGCGAGAACCGCTGCGGTCCAACCGGCGGACACCAGGCGTGCCATGGGGGTACTCCTTGCGCAGGGGGCTTACCGGACATAGGGCGCCAATATTCCCGGCCCGCCCATGCCGCAGTGAAGACTATCTATATATGAGCAAAAGGCGCGTCTTCGATCCCGCGTTCAGAGCCGTTCGGGCAGGAGAGCGAACGCGTCGACATGCCGGGGACGCACGACGGTGAAGTGACGGCGATCGAGCGTGGCCACCTCGGTCAGGCCAAGCCGCTCAGCCACCGCGATCACGGAGGCGTCGACAACACCCAGCGGAAGGTCCGCGTACACCTCCACAAGCTCGCTCATCCGGTCCAGATCGTCGGCGGTGACGTCGGCCAGAACCAGCCCGGCTCGAAAGGAGCCGAGAAACGCCGCCTCCGCCTTGCTCCCCTGCCGTCTCTCTATGAGCTGGCAGACTTCCGTAACGACCGTCGTGGGAACGAGAAGCGGACCGGGGTGACTCCGCAGCAATCTGGCACAGGGTTCGTGATACCGGTCCCGGATGTTGACCGCTGCAACCAAAGGCCCCGAATCGATGACGATCACAAAGAGTGATTGTCCTCCGAGCGCAAGATCTCTTCAGAGCGTTCCGCGAAATCCGGCTCGGCCTCCAGCATCCCGATGAACGGCAGATCGCGGACGACAGGCCGCTCGTCGAACTGGTCACGCACGAGGCGAAGCAGAGGGGCCACCTTCTCCTCGGGCAGGCAGTCCACCAGGTGGTGGAGTTCCTCGCGCATCACGCTCATACATCGAGTGTAACCAGCCGGTGCCCGACACATGTGCTCTCACCACAACGCTGGTCGGACAGCAGAACGACCCGTATTCGCAGACCGGTGCTCCTCGGAGGGCTACTCCTCGGTCGGGACCAGGCCCGTCTGGCAGGCGGATCACTCTGACGGGCCACCCGGCTTGACGTTGGTGCCGACCATCGTGGGCCGCCGAATGGCCGGTGGGCGTCAGACTCCGATGACCCTGACGGTTTTTCCGTTCCACGGCCGACCGGCGGTGATCGATCGCCGCATCCTCCGTCGAGCGGACCGGCGACGACCACGTCACCGCCGTCCGCTACCGGTCGGCGAGGGGGGAGGCCGCCTGAGGCTGTGAGGCGGCCTCGGGACAGCCCGGCGGGGGGCACATCGCCCCCGAGCGGGAGACCACGGTGAAGGACGCGTCGAGGTTCGTGAGCTTCAGAAGCTTGAGAACCACGGGCGGGGCTCCGGCGAGGAGCAGAGGCGTGTCTCGTTCGCGCGCGTGCCGCCTGATGGCGATCAGCGCGCTCAGACCGCAGGCGTCGATGAAGGTGACGCCTGAGAGGTCGATGATGACCGTACCGGGGCGGGCGTCGATGACGTCCTGGGTGAAGACCGACAGTTTCGGCCTGGTGGCGAGGTCGAGCTCACCGGCCACCGTGATGACCACGAAGCCATCGGCGTGCTCGCTCGTGAGTTGCAGTGCGTTCATCGCCCACTTCCCTGCAGGCTGACGTGAATGTACGTATCCGGCCAGGGGGTGTCGCTCGGACGCCTGGCTTCAGCTCGCCGCCTCCCTTGGCCGCGTCGTGCGGGCGCGGAGGGGATGGACGACCTGAAGCCACGATACTCCCTAACGGTGCGAACCATCGCTTTCCGTGATCGTGTAGCTTCGAAGCGAAGTGTAGATGCCAACCTGGATATGTGCCAGCTATTCAAGGAAACAGCTTTGTAGCCGTGTCCTCGAAGGGCCCTGAGGGCGGTTCCCGAGTGACGGGAGAGGGTCCTGCGCCGAATGGGAAAGCGGGTCTGAGCTGGGCGGAGTCAGCCCGTGGAATGGCTCGGGGCCATGGCGTCGAGCGCTTCGCGCAGGGTCGTTCGCGTCTCGAAGTGCCTGTCGAGATTCGTGATCGTCAACAGGTGTGTGATCATGCCGGGGCTCACCACCAGCATGAGGCGACCGTGGGCCTCCTTGATCCGGGTGAGTGTGCCGACGATGACCCCCAGCCCCACCGAGTCGCAGAACGGCACGGCCGTCAGGTCCAGCACCAGGTTCGCGGTTTCGGAGTCTTCCAGGGCGTGGTCGATCTCCGCGCGCAACCGCGGAGCCACGGCCATGTCGAGCTCGCCCGTCACCCGCACGACCACACAGATGCCACTGCGCCACGTCTGAACGTCGAATGCCGAGATCACAGTCATCACCTCCGTGCCTTTTAGCTGCCCTGACAGAAGGTTGTTATGCGCGTAGCTCACTTTTTGCAGATATTGTCCGTCGCTGTTTTCGCCGTCGGAGTCGCGGTGGGGGTGGCGGCCGGTGTGGGAGCGGCGGTCTCCTTCACGGTGACCTTCTTCGCCCGCTCGTGTTTCCGGCCGACGACCACCTCGATCTTGTCGCCGAGGTTCTCCAGCGGGCGCAGGTCCGCCCCGGGCAATGCGGCGGCGACGGTGCGTGCCGAGTCCTCGCGGCCCGGACCGTACCGGATCACGGTCTTGTCGAAGTCCTTCCGCGGGGTGTTGCCGGCGGTCTCGGGCACCAGGAAGCCGGCCTTCTGCAGGTCCGCCCTGGTCTGCGCGCCCAGGCCCGTGATCGTGGTGCCGTTGAGCACGGTGAGGGCGATCCGCGAGGGCGCGATGGTCAGCGCGGGAACCGAGGGGGTGGGTGTGGCCTTCGGAGGTTTGGAGGGTTTGGAGGGTTTGACGAGCGTCTCGTTGGCGGCGATCCTGCGGAACAGCTCCTTGGCCGCCGCGGAGTCCCAGAGGACGGCGGACTCGCCGGTCGGCGTCTTGTAGTCGACGTCCGCGAGCGGGACCGCGGCGAAGGTCACGTCGTCGGTGGAGACGTCCTTGAGCTGGTTGGCCAGGCCGAGCAGGTCCCCGCGGAGCGCGTCGTCCACCCGGATCGTGTCGAGGGTCGTGTCGACGAACGAGGCGAGCCTGACCGGGTTGGTCAGCGTCTCGCCGCTGAGCGCCTGGTTCAGCAACGCGGAGATCACCTGCTGCTGGCGGTCGATGCGGTCGAGGTCGGAGCGGGCGGTGGCGCGGGTGCGGGCGTAGGCGAGCGCCTTGACGCCGTCGAAGGAATAGGTGCCCGGCTCCAGGTTGAGCGCGGTCTTCGGGTCGTTGATCGGGACCGGGGTGCAGACCGAGATGCCGCCGAGGGCGTCGACCACCTCGATGAACCCCAGCACGTTGACCTCGACGTAGTGATGGATGGTCAGGCCGGTGACGGCCTGCACCGTGCGCGTGGTGAGCTTCGGGCCGCCCAACTGGTAGGCGGCGTTGATCTTGTGCTCACCGTTGCCGGGGATCGTCGTCCAGGTGTCGCGGGGGAGGCTGACCACGGTGACCTTGCGGTGGTCCTCCGACACGTGGATCACCATCATGGTGTCGGTGCGCTCGCCGGTCTCGCGGCCCAGCTTGAGCTGGTTCTGCTGTTTGCGGGTGAGGTTGTCGCGCTTGTCGACGCCGACCACCAGGATGTTCATGGCACCGGTGCGCGACCGCGACCCCTGGGTCCCGGCGTCGACCGCCTCGATCTTCGTCGTGGCGTAGTTGGTCAACGCCCAGGTCACTCCCGAGCTGCTCAAAACCAGGCAGGAGAGTGCGCCGGCGATCACCAGGCCGCGCCGCCTGGTGCGGGCGTCCCTCGCCGACCTGCGAACACGCCTCGGATCCACCCGGACGCTTCCGTAGGCGTCACCGCCCACGTGCACACCCGAATCCTCCTCCGGGTCGCGCATGCATGGCCCCCTAGGCTCCAGCTGGGTCGATGAGGTACCCGTTCGTACAGTAGCGTGAGCGACGCCATGAAGCAGTTCCCCGACTCGCCCTCGCCGACGTCGTCTCCCGAGACACGTGTCTGGCCCCCCATCTCCATCGTCATCCCGGTGCTGAACGAGGAGCGCCACCTGAGGGAGGCGGTGCGTCAGGTGCTGTCGCAGCGATACGCGGGACCGATCGAGGTCGTGCTCGCGATCGGCCCCTCCCGCGACCGTACCCAGGAAGTCGCCGACGAAATCGCCGCGGCCGACCCCAGGGTGGTCGTCGTTCCCAATCCGACGGGCCGCACCCCCAACGCGCTCAACGCGGCGATCGCCGCGTCCGGCAACGCGATCATCGCGAGGGTGGACGGCCACGCGATGCTGCCCGAGGACTACCTCCAGATCGCGGTGGAGACCCTTGAGGAGACCGGCGCCGACAACGTGGGCGGCGTGATGGCGGCCGAGGGCGTCACTCCCTTCGAGCAGGCCGTGGCCCGCGCGATGACGTCCAAGATCGGCGTCGGGGGCGCCCGGTTCCACACCGGAGGCACCGCGGGCCCGGCCGACACGGTCTACCTCGGGGTGTTCCGCCGCGACGCGCTGGAGCGGGTCGGCGGCTACGACGAACACTTCCAGCGCGCCCAGGACTGGGAGATGAACCACCGCATCCGTGAGACGGGTGGTCTGGTGTGGTTTCAGCCCCGGATGCGCGTCTCCTACCGGCCGAGGCCGAACCTCAAGGCCCTCGCCAAGCAGTACTTCCACTACGGCCGCTGGCGCAGGGTGGTCGCCCGCACCCACGAGGGCACGATCAACCTGCGCTACCTGGCGCCTCCGCTCGCCGTGCTGGCCATCCTGGCGGGCCTGGTGGTCTCTCCGTTCTTCTGGCCGGGGCTGCTGATCCCCGGCGGCTACCTGGCGGCGATCCTCGTCGGTTCCGCGATCACCGGCAGCGGTCTGCCCGCCCCGGCGCTCGTCCGGCTGCCGCTGGTCTACGTCACGATGCACATGTCGTGGGGCTGGGGCTTCCTCACCAGCCCGAGAAGGCTGGGAAAGCCCGACCACGCGGGCGTCTGACCTTCTGCCGGGGCGCTCGTTCTGACCGGCCCCCGCCGGAGCGCGCCTGGGCCGATCGCGCCGGGGTGCTTGCCCGTCGGAGCGGGCGAGGTGTCCGAGGGGCCGCGTGCCCGTCGGAGCGTGCGCGCGCCGGTCAGGGGCGGGTGCCGATCACCTGACCGGTGACGCCGGAGGCGAGCACGTCCAGCGAGGTGCGGGCGACGGTGTGCGAGGAGGACGGACTCCAAGGGCCCGACGGCGTCGCGGCTCCGGCCCGCCCGGGATCCACGCAGTTGACCCGAACCCCGTACTCCGCCCACTCCTCGGCCAGGGCCAGGGTCAGCCCGGCCACGGCGGCTCCCGCGAAGGAGCGCAGGCCCCCGCCCGTCCCGTCCCCGCTGGGAGAGGGGGAGTGGAACAGCAGCTGTCCCCGCGTCTCGCGGAGATGGGGGAGCGCCGCCCTGGCGACGGTGACGGGACCCAGGTGGTCCGCGTTCACGGTCCAGGCGATCGCGGTGTCGTCCACCGCGTCGAGCCTGCCCGGTGGTGGCGTGCCCGCCGCACCGACCACGTAGTCGATCCCGCCCGTCTCCTTGACCACCCGGGCGAGCGCCTCCGCCACCGCTCGGGGGTCGTCCACGCGCACTCCGCCGGACGCGCCGGAGGGGCCTGGCGTCTCTGGGGAGTCCGGTGCGCCGGAGAGACTCGACGTTCCGGAAGAGCCTGGTGTTCGGGAGGAGCCCGGTGCGTCGGAGGGGCATGGCGTTCCGGAGAAGGGGAACACCCGGGCGCCGTACTCTCCGGCGAGTCGCGCCACCTCGGCGCCGGCGCCGTCGTCCGCGCGGAAGACCACCACGGTCCTGCCCTCCAGCGCCTCGCGCAGGGCGGTGTCCGAGTGGGAGGGGACCTCGCTCGCGGCGAGCCGCAGGAGCTTGTCGGCGACGAAGAGGTCCACCGGGTGCGTGACCTTCATGTTCCGCTCGCTGCCCGGCACCACGTGGATCGGCACGTCGGGCAGGTAGCGCAGCACCACGCCGCAGTCGTCGGTGGGTGGCCGGTCGCCGAAGCCGGGATCGGCGAAGGCACGCTCGTACGCCTCGCGGATCACCGAGAGCCGGAAGCACTGCGGGGTCTGGACGCGGCGCAGCCCGGCACGGTCGGGGACGTCGCTCACGATCTCCCCGTGCGGTCCCGGCGAGGTCACCACGATCGTGTCGGAACTCGGGATCGCCACCTCGACCGCCGAGAAGGTCCTCAGTGCCTCGACGCAGTCGGCGATGATCCTTCTGTCCGCCAGCGGCCGTACGGCGTCGTGCAGCAGCACGTGGCACTCCTGCGTGCCCAGGGCCTGCAGCGCCCGCCAGGTGGTCTCCGGGCGGCTCGCGCCGCCCTCCAGGATCCTGCCGACCTTCGTGAAGCCGTTGCGCTCGACGATCCGCTCCACCTCGCCGGTGAAGCCGGGGGCCATCAGGACCATGATCTCGTCGATCTCCGGCGCCCCCTGGAACAGGGCGAGGGTGTGTTCGAGGATCGTCCTGCCCGCTATCTCCAGCAGCTGTTTGGGGGTGTCGTGGCCGACGCGTCGGCCGACGCCGCCCGCCAGGACCACACCGACGGTTCGGGGACGCGGTTCACGTTCGGCCACGATCGGATTCCTTTGACAGTTCGGGTATGGCGAGCGTAATGGGTGCGTACCTAATCGTCCGGCGTGCTCTCGTGCTATCCCGTCAAGATCTAGCTACGCTGAGTGCGCACTCCCCGATTCGTACGGTAATCCCGTCGGATACGAAGGAGCCCGGATTGCCTGACTCTCGCGCCATCGTCTCGTCCGACGCCTCGCAGGCGGTCGCGGTCGTGCTCGCCACCACCGAGGCGTCCGACCTCCGATGTTCCGACGGGACGCTCCTCGACAGGCTGACCGGCCAGCTCGCCACGCTTCCCGTACGGGATGTGCACGTGATGGCCCGTTCCAGTGACATCATCCATGTGCCGGGCGGCACTCACATGATCGGGACCGAGGGGTCGAAAGGGCTCGCCGACGACCTGCGCAGGATCGCGAAGGTGGCCCGCTCGTCCGTCGGCCCGATGCTGGTGATCGCCGGTGACCTGGTGGCGCACACCGAGGCACTGGCCATGCTCGCGGAGCACCCGGCCCGTGACACCTGCGCGCTGGTGGGCGGAAAGGACGAGCCGCCGGGGCCGACGCGACCGCCGGTCAGGATCGAGAACAGGTCCGTGGTGGCCGCGGGCACCTCCTTCCACGAGGCGGGCGAGGCCAACGGCACCTTCAGGGGCGCGCTCCAGGTCGGCGTGTCCGGCCTCACGGGCTTCGCCGAGACCACCGAGACGCTCGCCGACCTCGCCGAGAGGGGTGATTTCGGCCCGATGGACGGCGGCGAGGTCACCGGCCTGCTCCTGGTCGGCCTGGTCCGCTCCGGTGTCCGGGTGCGCGCGGCCAGGCTCGGCCGCCTCCACGCCGACCGGATGACCGTGCAGGCGGACGCCGACGTGGCCGTGGCCCGGCTGGCCGAGGTCGACGAGGACGAGGCCCGGCTGGACGCCGCGGTCAAGAGCGACGACGGCTTCTTCGCCACGTACGCGGTGAGCTCGTGGTCCAGGCACCTGTTGAAGCCGATCGCGAGGCTCGGCCTGACACCGAACGCGGTCACCGGCATCTCCGTCGGTCTCGCCGCGCTCGCCGCGGTCTGGTTCTCCGAGGGCACCAGGCCCGGCCTGATCGCGGGGGCGGTCCTGCTCTACCTGTCGTTCGTGCTCGACTGCGTCGACGGGCAGCTCGCCCGCTACACCCGCGCCTTCTCGCCGCTCGGGGCGTGGCTGGACGCCACCTTCGACCGCGTCAAGGAGTACGCCGTCTACCTGGGCCTCGCCATCGGGTACGCGGCGGGGATGGACGTCGAGGGCGGCGGCCCTGACGGCATCTGGGCGCTCGCGGTGGCCGCGATGATCCTGCAGATGCTCCGCCACATGATCGACTTCTCGTACGCGGGGGCGCGTGCCGACGCGAGCCGGGTGGGCGCGGCCTGGACCAGGGCGGCGGGTTCGCTGGGGAGGGCGGACTCCCTGGGGAGGGTGGTCGCCGCGGACGACGCCCGGCCCGGAGAGGGCAACCCGATCCTGCGGCTCTCGCGGTCCATGGAGAAGGCGTCGCCCACCCGCTGGTTCAAGAAGATCATCGTGTTGCCGGTCGGGGAACGGATGGCCCTGATCGCGGTGACCGCGGCCTTCTTCAACGCCCGGGTGACCTTCGTCGCGCTGCTGGTCTGGGGCGGGATCGCGGCCCTGTACGTCCTCTCCGGCCGGACCGGCAGGTCGCTCAGCCGATGACCGGAGGCCGCGGGCGCGATGACCGGCGGGACGGAGCCCCCGTCGGACGAGGGACAAGTCTCTCCCTCGGGTCTCTCCCCGGGCGGGACGGATCTCCCGTCGGACAATTCTTAGGTAAGTGGAAGAAGCAGGTTCGATCATGATTTCTGTGCATATGGCGCCGGTGCCGAGGAGCGTCGTGGTCGCCTACAGGGACGACGGGGTGCTGTCGAGGGCCATGGGCGCCATGGTGGCCGGACAACTCCCGCCGCTGCCGCCCGCGATCGTCGGGATGTTCGTCACCGGGGTGCTGCTCCTCGTCGGCGTGGCCGGCAGCGACGGGCCCGCGGTGTTCGCCCCCGCGGTGGCGCTGCTGCTGGCCGGTCCCGGCAGCTCCCATCCGCACGACGGCCGGCTCGACTGGATGGTGCCGCCGATCCTGCGCCTCACCGAGTACGGCTTCGTGGCCTCGGTGGGCTTCGCGCACGACGTGCCGCCGTGGCTGATCTTCATGTTGCTCGGCGCGATGGCCTTCCACCACTACGACATCGTCTACCGGCTGAGGCAGCGGGTCTACCCGCCCTCCTGGCTGGCCACATCCGGCCTCGGCTGGGACGGCCGGATGCTGCTGATCGCCCTCGGCGGGCTCGCCGGGCAGGTCACGCTGACATTCGCCCTGCTCTCGCTCTATCTGTGGTGCCTCTTCTCCTGGGAGAGCATCACCTGCTGGATGGCCGCGCCGAGGTTCGGGGTGGACACGGCCGACCTCGGCGCCCACGATTGAGGACGCCCTGCTCACCCTCGATTACACGATCAGGGCATGAAGGCAACTAATCTTTGGGGCCTAGGAGTGCCCGCCGGGAGGCTCTCACCCGAATGAGGAGTGCACGTTGCTGGGAATGGTGCTGGCCGCCGGGGCCGGACGACGCCTGCGGCCGTACACGGACACGCTGCCCAAGGCACTCGTGCCGGTCGACGGCGACACCACGATCATGGACATCTCGCTGCGCAACCTCGCAGCGGCCGATCTTCGTGACGTCGTGGTCATCGTCGGCTACCAGGCGCAGGCGGTACACGAGCGCAAGGCCGAGCTGGAGCGGCGGCACGGTGTGAAGCTCACTCTCGTGCACAACGACAAGGCCGAGGAGTGGAACAACGCCTACTCCCTGTGGTGCGCGCGCGACTACTTCGACCAGGGCGTGCTCCTGGTCAACGGCGACACGGTGCACCCCGTCTCGGTGGAGGAGACGCTGCTCTCCGCGCCGGCGACCAGCGACATCCTGCTCGCGGTCGACGACGTCAAGAAGCTCGCCGACGAGGAGATGAAGGTGACCCTCGACGACGACCGCCACCTGCGGCTGATCACCAAGTTGATGGACCCGGCCACCGCCGCCGGTGAGTACATCGGTGCCACGCTCATCCGTTCCGGCATCGGCGACCGCCTCGCCGACGCCCTCCAGGCCACCTTCGAGCGTGACCCGCAGCTCTACTACGAGGACGGCTACCAGGAGCTCGTCGCCCGCGGCGAGAAGATCGCCGTCGCCCCGATCGGCGACATCCCGTGGGTCGAGGTAGACAACCACGACGACCTCGCCAAGGCGCGGGAGATCGCGTGCCGATACTAGCCAGGATGCTCCCGGCCCCCCTGTCCATGGAGGTGCGCCGGGGCGCTGTCGCCCAGCTGGGCTCGTTGCTGGCCGACAGCAGGGTGGCGACCTCCGGGCGGGTGGCGGTGGCCGTGGGCGCGGGCCAGGGAGACAGGATCGCCTCGGTGATCGCTCCCTCGCTCGGCCAGGCCCAGGTCTTCCGGGTGCCCGACGGTTCGGTCGACGCGGCGATCTCGCTCGGCGCCGACCTGCGCAAGGGGGCGTACGAGGCGGTCGTGGGCATCGGCGGCGGCAAGACCATCGACGTGACCAAGTACGCCGCGTCGCTGGCCGGGATCCCGATGGTGGCGGTGGCCACCAACCTGTCGCACGACGGGATCTGCTCGCCGGTGGCCTCGCTCACGCACGACGGAGGCAAGGGCTCCTTCGGCGTCCCCATGCCGCTCGCCATCATGGTCGATCTCGATTTCGTGCACGACGCGCCACCCTCACTGGTCAGGTCCGGGGTCGGTGACGTGGTCAGCAACCTCTCGGCGATCGAGGACTGGCAGCTCGGCGCGGGTGAGCGCGGGGAGCCGATCGACGGCCTGGCCTGCGCGATGGCCCGCACCGCGGCGGAGGCGGTGATCGGCAGATCCGACTCGATCGAGTCCGACGCGTTCCTCACCGTGCTGGCCGAGGCGCTCATCCTGTCGGGCATGTCGATGGTGGTCGCCGGTTCCTCACGTCCTTCGAGTGGCGGAGACCATGAGATCCTGCATGCCGTGGATCAGCTTTTTCCCGGCACCTCCAACCACGGCGAGCTCGCCGGGATAGGTGCCGCGTTCTGTTTCTTCCTCCGCGAGGACTCGCGGAGGCTCAACCAGGTCGTCGACTGCCTGCGCGGGCACGAGTTGCCGGTCACTCCCATCGATGTGGGACTGTCCGCGGCGGAGTTCACCGAGGCGGTCATGCTGGCCCCGGCCACGCGTCCCGGCCGCTACACGATTCTTGAGCACCTGCGCCTGTCGGAACCGGAGATTCGCGATCGGGTGGAGGATTATGTCCGGGCCGTCGGTCGCTGAGCTCCGTGCGGTGGCCCAGCCGCACACGACCATGGACCGCAACAGCGGCGAGCACTGGGCCGGCGCCCTCTACATGCGCAAGTTGTCGATCTACGTCACCTGGTTCCTCGCCAAGACGCCGATCACACCCAACCAGACCACCTGGCTGATGATCTTCACCGGCCTGCTGGCCGGAGCCGTGCTCGCGCTGCCCGGACTCTGGGCGGCCGTCCTCGCGGCCCTGCTGGTCCAGCTCTACCTGCTGCTCGACTGCTCCGACGGCGAGCTGGCCCGCTGGACCGGCCGTACCTCCATCACGGGCGTCTACCTCGACCGGGTCGGCCACTACTTCGCCGAGGCCGCGATCCTCATCGGGCTGGGCTTCCGGGCGTCGGAGGTGCTGCCCGACTGGTACACCGTGACGGGGTTCGCCGCCGCGCTCGGCGCGATCCTGATCAAGGCGGAGACCGACCTGGTCGACGTGGCCCGCGCCCGCTCCGGGCTGGTCGCGGCGACCGAGGCCTCGGCCGAACACTTCAGGTCGCGAGGGCTGGGCATGGCGCGCAAGGCGGCCGCGGCGCTGAGGTTCCACCGGATCGTGCAGGCGGTCGAGCTGTCGCTCCTCATCGTGGTCGCCGCGATCTGGGACGCGATCGACGGAGGATTGGCGGCGACGAGGATCCTCGTGGTGGCCTGTGTGATCGTCGCCGTGCTGCAGATGATCCTGCATCTGATCAGCATTCTGGCGTCCAGGCGGCTTTCATGAGGAACCGGATGGCGTCCGGGCGCGTCGTAGGTGCGAACACCCCGCTGTTTGGCGGGTGTTCGTCGGCGGTTCCGATACGCTTGTGCCCCGGTATACCTGGAAACTCCAGCCCTGCCAGAATTCCCGACCCAGCAGACTCGGTGATCATGAAAGTATGCTCCGTACGTGCTCCCGACGCGTCAGGACGATGACCCGTTGAAGATCTCGTGCGTCATCCTCACCATGGGCAACCGTGTCCCCGAGCTGGACCGGGCGGTCGAGTCCGCGCTGAACCAGGTCGACGGTGACGTCGAGGTGGTCATCGTCGGCAACGGCGCGGACGTCCCCGAGCTCTCGGTCACCGTGCCCTCGGGGTCCTCGGCCTCGATCAGGAGCGTGCGGCTGAGCCACAACGCGGGCATTCCCGCGGGCCGTAACCGAGGCGTCGAGGAGTGCTCGGGCGACGTCGTCCTCTTCCTCGACGACGACGGCTGGTACGCCGACACCGGGCTCGTCTCCCACCTGCGGGAGCGCTTCTCCACCGAGCACGACCTCGCGGTCGTCTCCTTCCGGGTGAAGGACCCCGAGGGCGGCATCGGCCAGCGCCGCCACGTCCCCCGCCTGCGCGCGGGCGACCCCGAGCGCTCCTCCCCGGTCACCACCTTCCTGGGCGGCGCGTGCGCCATCCGCCGCTCGGCCTTCCTCCAGGTCGGCGGGCTCCCCGAGCGTTTCTTCTACGCCCACGAGGAGACCGACCTGGCGTGGAGGCTCCTCGGCGAGGGATACCGCATCGAGTACGACGCCCAGACGGTCATGTACCACCCGCAGGTCCCCCCGACCAGGCACACCGACTTCTACCGCCTCAACGCCCGCAACCGGGTCTGGCTGGCCCGCCGCAACCTTCCCTGGCTGCTGGCCGTGCTCTATCTCCTCAACTGGATGGTGCTGACCCTGGTCCGCGAACGCTCCAGGAATGCCCTGCGCGCCTGGTTCAAGGGCTTCGCGGAAGGGCTCCGCGAGCCCGCCGGCGAGCGTCGTCCCATGGGATGGAAGACCGCCTGGCGCATGCTCAGGCTCGGCCGCCCACCGATCGTCTGACCTCGATCAGCAGTGGACGTTTACACCCTCGGCGAGGCGTTCGGTGTCGTCACCAGCGGCCGGATCCGCCACGAGCACGAGGCCAGGCTGGACGTCGCGGGAGCCGAGTTCACCGTCGCGGTCGGACTGTCCAGGCTCGGCCACCGGGTGGGCTGGCTGGGCAAGGTCGGCGGTGACGAGCTGGGGGCGAGGATCCTCACCGTGCTGCGCGGCGAGGGCGTGGACATCTCCGACGCCCGGGTGGACGAGGGGTCCCCGACCGGGATCCTCCTGAAGGAGTCGAGGCTCGGCCAGGCGGCGAGGGTCACCTACTACCGCACCGGCGTCAGGCTGGCGCAGGGGAACGTTCCAGTGGATCGGATCGCGGCCTCCCGCGTCCTGCACGTGAGCGGGATCACCGCCGCTCTGAGCGCGCGCGACGCGATGCACGCGGCCGTACGCGCCGCGCGGACCGCCGGGGTCGCGGTCTCGGTCGCGATCGACTACCACGACCAGCTCTGGCCCGACCTGCGCGAGGCGGAGGAGATCCTCAGCGTGCTGGCCTGCTCCGCCGACGTGCTGTTCGTCCGGCAGAGCGAGCTCGACCTGGTCAAGCCCGCGCTCACCGGGAATCGCGAGGTGATCGTGACGCGCGGCGCCCGGGGGGCGAGCGTGCGGGTCGACGGGGTACGCCACGACGCCGCGAGCCTCTCCGCGCCCGTGGTCGACCCCAACGGCGCGGGGGACGCCTTCGTCGCCGGCTATCTCAGCGCGCTGCTTGAGGGGCTCCACCCGGCCGACCGGCTGCGCAGGGGCGGCCTGCTCGCGGCCTTCTCCTCGTCGGGGCCGAGCGACTGGCAGGGCCTGCCGACGAGGGCCGAACTTCCCCTGCTGGAACTCGACACCTGATCCGCACGGCTTCTCGCCGGGCGTGGGCGGTCAGGGCCTTTTTCGAGGTCCGGTGCCCGATCCGGCGCCGGGTTTCCCGGCGGGCGGGGGCGCCGCGGGAGCTCCGTCGGAACTCGGCGGCAGGGACGGTCTTGGCCTTGTCCGGCCGGACCTCTCGAAGGAAGCCTCTCAGGGCTCCTTGGCCTCGCCGAGGGTCATGGCGAGCTGGGAGATCGTACTCGTCATCAGGGCGCGTTTGGGCAGACCGAGCTCGCTCAGCTCCTTGGCGATCGGGTGGTTGCCCAGGCGGATGAGAGCGCCCCCCGGACGCGTGCGGACCCCGCGGGGGGAGAGTGACCACGGGATGCGGCGGGTGACGCCGTCCAGGTGGCTGTAGGCGTCGAGGGCGGTCACCATGCCGGGGCCCGGCACCGGGACGCCGGGTTTGATCAGCAGGTCCAGCACCAGGCGGCCGTCCTTGCGCAGGACGCACCGCTTGTAGGGGGAGGAGATCCGCAGGTCGATGTCGGCCAGCTCCTTGGGGAAGCCCCAGATGGTGCGGCCCGCCTCCATGGTGAAGTCCTGGTCGACCGGGAGCCAGTGGACGAACGCCCCGGCGCCGGTGCGGCGCAGCTCGGACAGGTTCGCGCGCAGTCCCCCGCCGGGAACGTGGCCCGCGCCGGGCGGCCTCGCCAGGAAGGCGACGCCGAACTCGTGGTAACGGCCCAGATCGCCGTCGCGGTAGTCGGCGAACACCAGCGTGCACAGGGCCTTGCGGGGCAATACCTCGGCGACGTCCAGGTGTGAGTAGGCGATCACGGCCCGCGCGGCGTCCGCCCTCACCAGGTAGGACGCGCTGCAGACCATGACGTCGCGGACGCGGACCGGCATGGCGACCTCGCGCCCCTGGATCAGATGGCGTGCCATGTCTCCAGTACATCAAGCTCGGGGCCGGACGTCACTGGTTTGCCGGCCCCTTCCTTTCGACCGTGGGCACGAGGCGAGGGGCAGGGCCGGATGTCGTCGCGTTGATCACCGGGGAGCCGAGGTCGGACTCTCCCCGGTGGCGGGTGCGGCGTCGGCCGGTGCGGGGGCGGCGGGGGGAGCGGACGGCCGGCGGTAGAGCCACACAAGCCGGGGTTCGAGCATCCACTTGAAGAGCCTGCGGGTCTCGGGCAGGCACAGCACGATGGCGAGGGCGAGCGAGCTCGACGCGATCGCCGCCACGCCCAGCGGGCCGTACAGCCAGGGGAAGCTCAGCCAGCCCTGGTCCTTGGCGATGACCACCACGACGCCGTGGAGCAGGTAGGCGTACAGGGTGCGGGTGCCAAGGTCGGAGAACCAGGTCTCGCCCCGGGGCACCAGCGCGAGCAGCGCCACCGTCAGGGCGAGCGCCGCGAGCAGCAGGGCGCCTCGCACGCCGAGGCCCAGCCACCAGGACATGTCCATGGCCTTGAAGCTGTAGCGGAAGTAGATCGGGGCGCGCGGGACGTGGGGCGCGATGAGGATCGCCACCCCGGCGGCGCCGACGAGGACGACCGCTGAGGTGATCTTGACCCAGAGGGGCTTGAGCAGGTCGAAGTGCTCCGGCTTGAGCAGCAGGCCGAGCACGTAGAACGGCAGCAGGCCGAAGAAGCGGTCGATGCTGAAGTCACCGGAGATCTCCGAGAAGCCCGCGACCAGGTAGATGATCACCGCGACCAGCAGCGGCTGTCGCATCCGCGTCCAGATGGGCGTGGAGATCCGCCAGAGGACGAGGGCCACCAGATACCAGTTGAGCCAGGCCGGATCAATGATCGTCAGCGTCCACTTCTGGCCAAGCCCGTAGCGGAGCAGCGCGTAACCGATCTCCACGACGACGTACGGGATCAGCAGGGTGTCGACCAGCTTGTTGATCTTCGCGTTGGAGTTCCAGAAGTTGCGGCCCAGGTAGCCGCTGATCAGCACGAACGCCGGCATGTGGAACGTGTAGATGAACAGGTACGCGGCCTCCGCCGAGTGCGCCTTCAGGGTGGGGACGAGCGAGTGGCCTATCACCACCAGGACGATCAGGACGAACTTCACGTTGTCGAGATACGGCTCGCGCTTCTTCTTGACCGGAAGGGCCGGGGGCTCCTCCTCGGCGACCGTCTCGCGCTCGCGCTCCGCACGCAGCTCCTGCTCGGCCTGCGGGCCCTGGCTCCAGTACGAGGGGCCGCTGTCCCTCGTGGCGTTCTCCCAGTACGAGAAGGGGCGCTCACCGGACGGTCGCGGCTCCTGCCGGGGTCTCGGGGCTTCCGTGCCCGGGAACCGCACGGGGGCCTGGGGCTCTCCGGGCAGCCGGGGGCGGCCGGGAAGATCGGACTCCTCGGGGAACCGGGACCGTCCCTGGGCGGGCGCCCAGCCGGGAGCCTGAGGGGGCGCGGCTCCCTCCGGCGGGGAAGCCGGTGAGGGGACGCGCGGCGTCGTGGGTGGCGGGGCCCAGTCGGGCCGGGGGGACGGCGCGCGGGGGGCACCCTGGGGAGGGGTGGGGCTCTCCGCCCACGACGGGATCGCAGGAGGCGCTCCCTCCTGCGCCCACGGCGTCTCCCGTGCCCACGACGGCCCGTCCTGCGCCCAGGTGGGCTCCTCGCGGCCCCAGGAGGGGTCCTGGAGGACCGGCTCGGGTGCCAGGGGCTTTGACAGGTCGAGCGGGTCGTAGGAGCCGTAGGACCCGCCGGGGCGGGGCTCGCCGGAGGAGGGGCCGCCGAAGGGGGAACCGCCGGGGTGAGCTTCGCCGAAGGGGGGCATTCCGGGGTGGGATCCACCGAAGTGAGGTTCGCCGCCGGGACGGGGGCCGGCGGGGTGGGGGCCGCCGGGGTGGGGCTCGCGATACGCCGGGTAGCCACCCCACTCGGTGACCTCGCCAGGGCTCTCCTCGTAGCCGTCCCCGGTGTCGAGCGGGGCCGCCCCGCCGGAGGTGACGGGGCCCGGTGGCTCCGGCCATGAGGGCTCGGATCCGCCGGGCGCCTGCGCGTGGCCGGGCGTGGGCCACGGGGCGGACCTCCGGCCCTGCCCGCCGGTGGACCCACCGGCGCCGGGGTCGGAACCGCCGTCGTCCTGGGGGGCCGGCACCTGGAAGGATCGGATGTCGCTCACGGGGGAAAGGCTCAGCTATCTGTCGGAGACCGGGAAGTGTCGGGCAGATCGGCGGGGCGCCCAGGGAGGGTCGGGGACGCGGGCAGTGTTCGCCTCGCCGCCTTGACCAACCCTAAACCGACTCTGTGCTCTCTGTCGCACGCGCGCACTGCGATTCGGGAGGTTCTCGGGTAATCGTGATTGTCCACACCCCCGAGAACGGTCGATTCCCGTCGTTTTCCCAGGCGGCGGCGCTACGCCACTCGGTCGTGGTGTCCAATTCGCACCGGTTCCAACCGTCTGTTTCGGCCGCGCGGGCCCACTCACCGCGACCATCCGGCCACATCCGGCCACATCCGCCTCCGGCGTCTCACCCGTTCGCCTTGCCCGTTCGCCGCACCAGGCCGGGCAGGCCGATCAGGTCCATGGAGCCTGCCGTGCCCGCCGGGCTCGCCCTGCCTCGGGCTCACCGCGCCCACGGGGCTCACCGTTGCCATCGGGCTCACCGGCCCATGGGGCTCGCCGTTCCCGCCGGGATCGCCGTGCCCACGAGGCCGGCCGAGTTCACGGGCTCCACGGGCCCGGCCGCGCCCTCCGGGCCGGCCGGGTGAGGGGAGGTGCCTCAGCTGCAGGGGTTGGTCTTGCTGTCGACGACCTTGTCCGTGAGAGCGTCGGGGATCTTCGGCAGGGCGCGGACGCCCGGCCAGTCGGCGCCGATGATGAGCTGGATGACCGGCCCGGTCGGGGCCTTGCCGTCCGAGGTGGGCGGGGGAGCCACGGCGGGGACGTACTTCTCGATGGTGACCGGCTTGACCTTGCCCGCGACCGGGGCCCGCTTGTCGCCGGAGAGCCTGGCGGCCACCGCGTCGCCGTACGAGACGCCGTCGGCGGCGTCCTTCTTGGCGTAGCGCACCGTGGTGGTGGGCACGTTGGCGGTCGCCGGGCGGGCGTTGCCGACATGGGTGATCACGAACCCCTGCTCGGCCAGCTCGGCGGCGACCTCCCTCGCCCTGTTCGGCGTGTCCGTGCCGTTGAAGACCTGGAGCCTGACCTGCTCGCGCTTGACGGCCGGCTTGGCCTTGGGGTCGGGGGGCGTGGTGACCTCGGTGTCGTTCTTGATCGCGTCGAACAGCTGGTTCGCGTACGGCTGCACCCAGGCGACCCGGTTCGGGTCGTCGGGGTGGGGACCCCACGGGACGGTGATCAGCTTGACGCCGCTCGCGGTCAGCTTCTGAGCGCTCTGCCCGATCTGGAGCAGGGTGTTGGTGTCCCTGGCCAGCTCCTCGTCCATCCGGACGGATTGGGCGACGGTGGTGATGAAGTTCAGCATCTTGGCGGGGTCGGTGAGCAGCTCGCTGCTGGTCGCCTTCTTCACCACCTGGCTGAGGAAGACCTGCTGGCGCTTGATGCGGCCGATGTCGCTGCCGTCGCCGTAGTTGCGGAGCCGGACGTAGCCCAGCGCCTTCTCACCCGCGAGGAGGTGCCAGCCGGCGGGGAGGGTGAGCTTGGACTTCTTGTCGTCGACCGGCTTGGCCAGGCAGATCCTGACACCGCCGAGAGCGTTCACGATGTTCTTGAAGCCGGTGAAGTCGACCTCGACGAAGTGGTCGATGCGGATGTCGGTGAGCGCTTCGATCGTGGTGATCGTGCAGGTGATGCCGCCCTCGTTGTAGGCAGCGTTGATCATTTCGGTGCGGGCCGCGACCGGTGCGCCGGTCTCCGACTTGCAGGGGGGCATCTCGACCACCGAGTCGCGGGGGAAGCTGACGAAGGTCGCCTTGTCGCGGTCGGGGGAGACGTGCATGAGGATGATCGTGTCGGTGCGTTTGCCGTCGGCGGCCATCTGCTGGCCGTACTTCAGATTGTCGCCCTCGCGGGTGTCGGAGCCCACGATCAGCACGTTGAGGGCGCCCTTGACGGCCGCCGGCCGGTTCTGGCCGAGTTTGCCGCTGAGGTCGACGGTCTGGAACTCGCCGAGGGTGTCCCGGTAGACCTTGTAGCCGCCGAGGGTGCTGAGCACCAGCAGGCCGGTCGCCGCGATGCCGGCCCAGGCGCCGATGCTGAGCCGCCGCTGCTTGCGTCCCCTGCCCTTCTTCGCCTTCTCCTGCGGGGGCGGCGGGAGGTCTCCCGGGGGCCCGGAAAGGGGGGTGTCCCCTCGTGAGCGCCGCGATGCGCGGTGGCCGGGGGAGGTCGGTTCGCTCCGGCGGTCTCTGACGGCCGCCTGCCGGTGGTCGCTCATGCGATCCTTCCGCTCGGCGGCGTCGTCCGGTGCTCGTGCTCGGTCATCGAGCTCAAAGGGTAGATCACGAGATGCGTGCCAGGAGTCGTGATGATGCGAACTTGGCCAAGACCGCCCCCTGACAACCGCCATGTTTGGATCCGGCGGCCAGCATACTCAAACGACGACATTAGTAGGAATGTTACGGAAATCGGGTTTACGTACGGCAAGCGCCGCTGCCAGGCAGGCGGCGGGCACGGCCGGCAGGACGTACCGGTAGTCGAACTCCGCCACCGCCGGCGGCAGCACCAGCAGCACCACCGCCACCGACCAGGGCAGCACCCACGCCGTGGACTCCGGGCGGAGGCGCCGGACACACGCCGCCGCGGGCGGCAGCAGCAGGATCACCAGCACCGCCGCGCCAGGCAGTCCCGCGACCTCCTGATAGGCGCGGATCCAGCCCGCGTACGGTTCGACGATCCGGGTGGAGATCGGTCCCCGCTCGTAGCGCTCCGCGGCCCTGGCGCCCACCACCGCCGGATGGCGCCCCGGCGGCGCGGGCGGTGTCGCGGGGAATTGATAGTGGTCGTAGATCTCCTGATCCGGGTAAACCGGTCGGCCCACGGTGAACGAACGGGCCAGCTCCGAGACGGCCGAGCCGAGATAGTCCAGCGGCTGGCTCATGATCGCCAGTGACGCGAACCGCCCGGCCAGCGTGTCGTTCGCCTGGGTGAAGGTGATGCCGGGCAGTCTGACCAGCGGAGAGTCATGCGCCCAGATGTACTCCTGCGCGGGAGGCCGCAGGTGCGGCGGGCGGGGGTCGCAGAGCACCGCGAGGTCGGGGGGCGGGCGCATCACGTCGCAGTCGGCGAAGGTCATCGCCTTGCCGTACAGGAAGACGCCGTTCGCGCCCACGATGCCGATCCGCTGGTAGGTCGCGTGGAACCAGGCCCCGTACCCCAGGATGGGCACCATCGCGGCGGTGATCATCACTCCCGCCGCGAGCACCCGCCCCCGCTCCCTGAAGATCAGCCAGGCCGCGAAGAGCGCCACCAGCGGTAGCCCGACGGTCCTGGTCAGCGTCGCCGCCGCGAGCAGCAACCCGATCCCGCACGCCGTACGCCATCCGGTGGACTCGCGCACGGCCAGGCAGGCCGCCGACACGACCAGGACCGCGAACAGGGTGTCGGAGACCAGCAGGTGTTCCAGCTGGATCTGGTAGGCGTCCAGGAGGGAGGGGACCGCCGCGAGCGTCGCGGCCCAGCCCGGCGCCCGCAGCCGCCGCGCGGTGAGATAGACCAGCACGCCGATCAGCAGCCCCAGCAGGTGCTGGACCGCCACGACGACGGCGAACTCGTGGAACGGTTCGAGCAGTCGCAGGAACATCGAGTATCCGGCGGGACGGACCAGGTCGGGCCGGGGTTTCAGCGCGGTGACGACGTAGGTGTAGGAATCGGGAAACCAGAGCGCGGGCCGGTAGCCCAGCATGGCGATCACCCGCAGCGCGATCCCCGCCGCCAGCACGACCAGGAACCAGCGGTGCTCCGGAAACCGGCGAAACCATGCCCACCTGGCCACTCTTCCCCCTCCTCGCGCTGCGCGTACGCTACCGGGTCGCGCGCCCGTGCCCGGTATGAGGCGCCGCTGCCAGTACGCTCGGTTCGAGTCATGACCACCGGCTGGCTGGACCGTACGCGCAGGCCCTCGGCGGGCAAGGTGCTCGCCGTGCTCTCGGTCGTGCCCGCGCTCGTCCTGGCGGGCTGGCTGCTGGCCGGCCTGCCGCTGCTGCTGCTCGGCTGGTTCCGGCCGCTCGCCGCGGTCCCGCTGGGCCTGCTGGCCGCCGCGCTGCTGTGCCGTCACGGCCTGCGCGGCCTGCCGGCGATCACCCCGGCGACCGCCCGGCAGGTCACCGGAGTGGTCACCGTCGCCCTCGCCTCGGGGATTTTCAACGGCCTGTTCCGCAGTGAGCAACTGATCGTTCGCCGCGACCCCGCCACCTACGCGCAGTACGGCATCTGGCTGGCCCGCAACGGCTCGCTGCCGATCCCCTTCGGCCAGGAGGCATTCGGCGGCGCCGACCCGGCGCTGCGCTTCGACAGCGTCGGCTTCTACGGCTCCGGCGGCGCGGTCGTGCCGCAGTTCATGCCGGGGGCGCCGATGCTCCACGCGGTGGGAGCCTGGCTGGGCGACGTCGCCGGGTTGCTGCTGGTGCCGCCGGTGCTGGGGGCGGCGGCGGTGCTCGTTTTCGCGGGGGTCGTGGCCCGGCTGGCCGGGGCCCGCTGGGCGCCTCTCGCCGCGCTCGCCTTCGCCGTCTGCCTGCCGATCCTCTACACCTCGCGGACGGCCTTCAGCGAGATCCCGTCCCTGATCCTGCTCTTCGGCGGTCTCGCCCTGCTGTACGACGCCCGGCTCCGCTCCCGCTCGGGGCGGACCGGCGCCGCGCTGGCGGGTCTGGTGTTCGGGCTGGCCGTCATGGTCAGGATCGACGGGCTGCGCGACGTGCTCCCCGTCCTCGTCTACGCCGGGCTGCTCATCGCCCTGCGCAGGGCGGGCAACCGCGAGGAGGGGCGGCTGGGGGGGCCGCTGCTCGGCGGGCTGGCGGTGGGGGCCGGGCTGGGCTTCGCCGCCGCCTACCTGCTGTCCCGGCCGTACCTGAAGTACCTGTCGGGCTCGCTCGTCCCGCTGCTGGCCATCTGCGGTGTGGTCGTGCTCCTCACCGTCGCGATGGCGGTGCTCGCCCCCCGGCTCGTCGCGCCGCTGCGGTCTCTGGCCCGGATCCCGAGGCTGCCGGAGGTGGCGGCCGGCCTGGTCGTGCTGGTCGCGGCGGCCTTCGCGGCCCGGCCGTGGCTGCAGACCGTGATCCGGCCGCCGGTCACCCCCGAGGACCGGATGACCGCCGACTTCATCATCGGGGTCCAGCGGGTCAACGGCCTGCCGATCGACGGTTCCCGGCTCTACTACGAAAACTCGGCGTACTGGGTGATCTGGTACATCGGGCTCCCCGCGGCGCTGCTGGCCACCCTCGCCGCGGCCCTGATCACCCGCCGGCTGGTCAGGGGAACGGCTTGGGAGTGGCTGCTGCCGCTGGCCGTCATCGGCTGGACCACGGTCACCACGCTCTACCGCCCGGCCATCACCCCGGACCACCCCTGGGCCGCCCGGCGGCTGGTCCCCGTGGTCCTCCCCGGCCTGATCCTGCTGGCCGTCTGGGGCCTGAACCGGTTGCGCGAACGAGCCCGAGGGGCCGGGTACGGCCGGCCCGCGCGCAGGGGACTCACCGTCGCCGGCGCGCTCCTCCTCGTCGTCCCGGTGGCGTTCGTCTCCGGCGGGACCGCCTTCAGCCCGATCGAGCGCGGCGAGCGCGCCGCGGTCGAGGCGTTGTGCGCGGCCCTGCCCTCGCGTGCCTCGGTGCTCGTCGTCGAGCGCGTCACCGCGGCCCGCTTCACCCAGGTCGTCCGAGGCACCTGCGGCCTGCCCACCGCCCGGGTCGCCCTCCGCCGCACCAACGTGCCCAGGGCCGGCGACGTCACCCGCCTGGCCGCCAGGATCAGGGCCGCCGGACGCACCCCGGTCCTGCTCGGCGCCGAGGCCCGCCAGGTCTCCGGGTACGGCACCCCCGTCCACGTCATGAACCTCCGCACCCGCCAGGACGAGCGCTCCCTCGTCGCCCCGCCCGACGGCACCTGGTCCCTGGCCGCCGACATCTGGATGACCGTCCCGCGGGTGGATCCGAGGACCTGATCCGTCATCGAGACGATCACGAGACGATCAGGCGTGCGGCCGCAGGCCGACACCACCGTGAACGATCGTGACCCGAGGATCCCGGTGACCGGTTTCCGGAGCTCCGCGGCGCCTCGTGCCCTCGGTGTCCTTCGGCGTTCACCTGGGCCGATCTCGGCGTGGGCCCAGAGGCTCGGGCGGTTCGGAAGGGCGATGTGCGCTCGGTCGACGGCGGGGCAGAGTATCCTCGCCCGTCGGAAGCATGCCCGAGAGCCCGAGAGCCCGAGAGTGGATCAGCCGTGGACGCAACGCCGTACGTGACCATCGTCCTGCCGTGTTACAACGAGCAGGACCACGTCATCGCCGAGGTCGAGCGCATCTGCGAGGCGATGGACCACAGCGGATACACCTATGAGCTCGTCGCCGTCGACGACTTCTCCACCGACGAGACGCTGGCCAGGCTGGAGGAGGCCGCGCCCAGGTTCCCGAACATGCGGATCAGGGCCTTCCACCGCAACGGCGGCTCCGGCACGGTGCGCAGGATCGGCACGCAGGAGGCGCGCGGCGAGATCGTCGTGTGGACCGACGCCGACATGACGTACCCGAACGAGCGGATCCCCGAGCTCGTCCAGATCCTGGAGAAGGACCCGGCGATCGACCAGGTCGTGGGCGCGCGGACCAGCGAGGAGGGCTCGCACAAGTTCCTGCGGGTCCCGGCCAAGTGGTTCATCCGCAAGGTGGCGGAGCGGCTGGCCGGGCAGAAGATCCCCGACCTGAACAGCGGGCTGCGGGCGTTCCGCAAGTCGGTCGCGAGGCCCTATCTGAGGCTGCTGCCGCCCGGCTTCTCCTGCGTCACGACGATCACGCTGTCGTTCCTGTCGAACCAGCACGACGTCTACTACCTGCCGATCAGCTACAGCAAGCGGGCCGGCAAGTCCAAGTTCAGCTTCGTCTCCGACGCCTACCGCTACATCCTGCAGGTGCTGCGGATGGTCATGTACTTCAACCCGCTCAAGGTCCTCATGCCGCCCGCGATCTGGCTGGTCGGCATCGGCCTGGTCAAGGGCGTCGTCGACATCGTCCGCTACGGGTTCTACCTGACGAGCAACACCATCGTGATCTTCCTGTCCGGCCTGCTCATCGGCTCGCTGGCGCTGCTGGCCGACCTCATCGTGCGATCCAGGAGCGAGTAGATGCGGATCGCCGTCATCGGGCCGACGTACCCCTACAAGGGCGGCGGGGCCGCGCACACCACCGAGCTGGCCCACCGGCTGCGGTCCGCCGGGCACGACGTGGTGATCGAGTCGTGGCGGGCGCAGTACCCCTCCTTCCTGTATCCGGGACGGCAGACCGTCGACGTGCCCGACGGGGAGCCGTTCCCGCACGTCCTGCGCGACCTCGACTGGCGCCGCCCGGACGGCTGGGTCCGCGCCGGGCGGCGGCTCAGGAGCGCCGACCTCGTCGTCCTCGTCGTCCTCAGCCCGGTGCAGGTCCCGCCCTATCTGGGCATCCTGTACGGCCTGGGCCGCGGGACCCGGGTCGTGGCGCTCTGCCACAACGTCCTGCCGCACGAGCGCAAGCCGTACGACACGCCGCTGATGAAGGCGCTGCTGCGCCGGGTGGACACGGTGCTCGTCCACTCGGAGGGGCAGGCGGGCACGGCCCGCGACCTGGCGGCCACCCCCGTGCGGGTGGCCGAGATGGCGCCGCACCTCCCGTCGGGGGCCGACGGGCGCGGCCCGGCGGAGGGCGTGCACCACAGGCTGCTGTTCTTCGGGCTCGTCAGGCCGTACAAGGGGCTTGACCTGCTGGTCCGCGCGCTGCCCGAGGGGGTGTCGCTGCGGGTCGCGGGGGAGTTCTGGGGCGGCCTGGAGGAGAAGACCAGGGCACTCGCCGCCGAGTTGGGGCTGGACGGGCGGGTGGAGCTGCGGCCGGGGTACGTGGCCTCGGCCGACCTGCCCGGTCTGTTCTCGGATGTGGACGCGCTCGTCCTGCCCTACCGGAGCGGGACGGCGAGCCAGCAGGTGTGGCTCGGCCACGAGCACGGGGTGCCGGTCATCGCCAGCCGGGTGGGCACGCTCGGCGACCACGTCACCGACGGGGTGGACGGGCTGCTGGTCGAACCGGGCTCGGTGGAGGGGCTGCGTGCCGCGCTGGCCGCGTTCTACCGGCCTGGTGAGCCCGAGCGGCTCCGCGCGGGGGTCAAGGCCGTCGACCCCGAGCCCTACTGGACCTCCTACGTCGAGACGCTGGTCTCGGACGCCGCCCCTGACGCGGGCCCCGTCTCGGACGCGGATCCGGCTCCCGTCTCGGACGCGGTCCCGGCTCCCGTCTCGGACGCGGATCCGGACCCCGGCCCGGTCGCGGAGCCAGGCCCGGTCCCGGAGCCGGGTTCCTCGCGCTGACCGGCGGGGCGGGTCAGGCGGCCCCACAGGAAGCCGATCCCGGCCCAGCTCAGGTCGGCGAGGGTGAACATCACCCTCGACACCAGCGCGGCCACCAGCGCCCTGGGAGAGTCGAGCACCGGTGCCAGGGCGAGCACCAGCGCCCCCTCCCGGACGCCGATCCCGGCGGGGACGATCACCGTGACGATGCCCGTCGCCCAGGCCAGCGCGTAGGCGCCGACCGCCACCGGATAGAGGGAGCCGCCCTGGGCGCCCAGGTCGGCCATGGGAAGCAGCAGGTGGGCGCCGTACACCAGCCAGCCGGTGATCGTGAGGGCGACCGCGAGGAGCACGGCCCCGCCGCTGAGCAGCCGGTCCTGGCCGAGGGGCTCCTGGCGGGCGATCCGCAGGGCCAGGTTGAGCCCGAAGGTGAGCACGGCAGGGTGCAGGCAGACGGCGATCACGGGGATCAGCGCCAGCAGGTACCACGCCTGGCCCATGGTCTCGCGCAGGGTGACCGCCGCGACGAGGAGGGCGCAGCCCAGGGAGATCAGCAGGGCGAGGGAGACGGAACCGAACATGCGCCGGGGCGGGACGTCGTGGTCGCGGCCGAGTTCCATCATCGCGGCGTACGCCCAGACGCTGCCCGGCACGTACTTGCCGAGCTGGCCGACGAAGAACACCCTCGCGGTGCTTCCGAGGGGGAGCGGCGAGCCCATCCCGGCCAGCACCGTCCGCCAGGCCAGCACCATGACGCCGATCCCGGCCATCACCGACAGGTAGGAGCCGCCGAGGGACCACCACGACAGCTGGGAGATCGCGGCCGTCGTCTCGCCGCGGTTCCTGGCCAGGCCGTAGCCGAGGAAACCCACCGCGACCAGCGCGAGCAGCACCCGGAGGAGGCGGCTTGACCGCAGTCGGCTGAGCATCCGCCAAGGGTACGACGGCATTCTTACCCGACGGTAGGGTCGCGGGTCACCGGTACTCTTGGGCGGCGTCGTGCGAAGTCGCGAAGTCGCGTGGAGGAAAAGAGGAGCGGTGAGCGAGTGATGAGCGCCGAGCGGGTCGCGCAGCTTGAGTACTCCGAGTTCCAGGCGGCGATGCTGGACGAGGAGAAGCGCCGCAGGAAGGCCGCGAAGATCGTCGCTGTGCTCGGGCACTTCCTCGGCAGGGACACCGACGTCCTCGCCGGTCTGACGGTCGCCGACATCGGCTGTTCGGCGGGCTTCATCGCCGACGAGCTGGCCGCGGCGGGCGCGAGCCATACGTTCGGCGTCGACATCGACGTGCCGGGCCTGCGCAGGGCGTCCCAGAGGTTCGGCGAGCGGGTCGAGTTCGTGTGCGCGGACGGCACCGCGCTGCCCTTCCCCGACGGCTCGATCGACGTGCTGGTCTTCAACCACATCTACGAGCACGTGGTCGACCCTGACGCGATCATGGCTGAGATGCGCCGGGTGCTCTCCGAGGACGGCGTCATCTATCTGGGGCTGGGCAACCGGCTCGGGGTGATGGAGCCGCACTACAGGCTGCCGTTCCTGTCCTACCTGCCGCCCGCGGCGGCCGACCGTTACGTGCGGCTCTTCGGGCGGGCCGACAGCTACTACGAGCGTTACCGCACGCGCCGGGGCCTGCGGAGGATGGTGCGCGGTCTGCGGGTGTGGGACTACACCTTCCCCGTGCTCGTCACCCCGGCCTCGTTCGCCGGGAACGAGCTCTTTCCCGGCGTGGTGGGGCGGGTCGCGGGCGGGGTGCTGTCGAGGCTGCCCCGCCCGGTGCTGCGGGCGCTGCTGCCGGTGGTGCCCACCTACCTGTGGGTGGCGACCAAGGGCGGCCGCCGCCCGGCCGGGCCCTCCCTGCCCCGGCCGCCCGAGCCGGTACGCCCCCTGTGAGCTCCTCACGGGCCCGCCGCGGGGCTTTCTCCGGTCGTGCCGTGGCCGCCGGAGCGGGTGTGGGCCCGGTGGGGGTCTCGTGACCGCGGGCGCCGGATCCGGCGGGTCCGCCCTGAGACGCGTGGCCCGCGTCGCCTTCCTGCTCGTCGCGCTCGGGTTCGGCACCTGGGTGGTGGTGGACCAGTGGGAGGAGATCCGCGCGGGGTTCGCCCGGCTGTCGTGGGCGTCCCTCACGCTGTCGCTCGTCGCGGTGCTCGCCGCGCTGTGCGGCGGGATGATGACGTGGCGGGCGCTGCTGGCCGACCTGGGCTCGCCGCTGCCCCTGCGCGCGGGGGCGAAGGTCTTCTTCGTGGGCCAGCTGGGCAAGTACATCCCCGGCTCGCTGTGGCCGGTGATCGCCCAGATGGAGATGGGCCGGGAGCTGGGAGTGCCACGGTCGCGGAGCGCGGCGGCGTTCTTCCTGACGCTGCCGGTGCAACTCGGCAGCGGGCTCGTGGTCTCGGGGGTGACCCTGCTGGCGGCGATGCCGGGGGCCGTGGCGCCGTACGCGTGGGCGTTCCTGCTCATCCCGGTGCTCGCGGTGGCCTTCGAGCCGAGGGTGGTCAACGCGGTCCTCGCATTCGGGCTGCGGAAGCTGAGGCGCGAGCCGCTGGAGCGCCCGCTCACCCGCAGGGGCGTGCTCACCGCGCTGGGCTGGGCGCTGCTCGGCTGGGTCGCGTACGGGTTGCACCTCGCGGCGATCGTCCACGACCTGGGGTCCTCCGGCCTTTCCGCGGTCCTGTTCTCGATCGGCGCGTTCGCGCTCTCGTGGTGCCTGGGGATCATGACGTTCGTCGTCCCGGCCGGGGCGGGGGTGCGCGAGGTGGCGATGGTGGCCGTTCTGGCGCCGGTCCTGGACCGGGGGTCGGCGATCACGGTGGCGCTCTGCTCCCGGATCGTGATCATTCTCGGGGACCTTCTGTGCGCGGGGCTCGCGGGTCTGACCGCGCGCCGCGCCGAGGGATCCAGCAAGGACCGCGCTTCGGGAAAAGCAGTGTGATTTCCCCCACGATTTCAGGGACTCTGGCAATAGAGTAAACAAGAGAAAGGGGACTGTCGTCCCGCTGTGGATCATGAGGGGGGCGATCCTTCTTGACGCCGAGAGTGCTCGTCGACGCGGCCGCGGTTCCGGCCGATCGCGGTGCGCTGATCAGGTACGTCGATGGGCTCGTCGCCGCACTGGACAGAGCGGGCGCTGATCTCGCGGTCGTCTGCCAGCGCGCCGATGCCGCCCGATACGCCGGGTTGGCGCCCTCCGCGCGGATCGTGCCCGGGCCTCACGCGATCACCAACCGGGCCGCCCGCCTGACGTGGGAACAGACGGGTCTGCCGTTTCTGGCCCGGCAGGTCGGCGCCCAGGTCATCCACGCCCCTTACTACTCGATACCGCTGAGTCCCGGCCTGCCCACCGTGGCGACCGTGCACGACCTCACCTGCTTCACCGAGCCCCTGCAGCACGACGCGGTCAAGGCGGCGTTCTTCCGGGCCGCGACCCGCACGGCGGTCCGGCACGCCGCCCGGGTGATCGTGCCCTCCAAGGCGACGAGGGACGAGCTGATCAGGATCCTCTCGGCCGACCCGACCCGCATCGACGTCGCCTACCACGGGGTCGATCCCACGCTGTTCCACCCGCCGTCCGAGCGGGAGATCACCCACGCCTCCGACCGGCTCGGCCTGCACGGCACCCCCTACGTCGCCTTCCTCGGCCCGCTGGAGCCGCGTAAGAACGTGCCGAACCTGATCCGCGGCTTCGTGCGGGCCGTCGAGAACCTCCCCTCCGCGCCCGCCCTGGTGCTCGCCGGGGGCCTCCGCGACGCCGAGGTGGACGCCGAGGTGGAGAAGGTCCCCTCGACCGTGCGGGTGCTGCGCCCGGGTTTCCTGTCCTTCTCCGACCTGTGCGGCTTTCTCGGCGGGGCGGTGGTCGCGGCCTTCCCCTCGCGGGGTGAGGGTTTCGGGCTGCCGGTGCTTGAGGCGATGGCCTGCGGCGCGCCGGTGCTCACCACCCATCGCACCTCGTTGCCCGAGGTGGGGGGCGACGCGGTCGCCTACACCGAGCCGGACGCCGAGAGCATCGCCGAGGCGCTGCGCGCGCTGCTCTCGTCGCCCGAGCGCAGGGAGACGCTGTCGGTGGCCGGGATCGCCCGCGCCAAGGAGTTCACCTGGGAGGCCTCGGCGGAGGCGCACCTGCTCTCCTATCAGCGTGCGGCCGAGTAGTGCGTTAACCTCTCGGAATGATGGAGACCCCCTTGCCCGCTCTAGAGGCGATTCTCCTTGTCGGTGGACGAGGGACACGCCTGCGTCCGATGACGCTCGGCACCCCGAAACCTCTGCTGCCCACGGCAGGGGTTCCCTTCCTCGCCCACCAGCTCGCCAGGGCGAGGGCCTTCGGGGTGCGGCGCATCGTGTTCGCGACCTCCTACCGGGCGGAGATGTTCTCCGAGGCGTTCGGAGACGGCGAGGCGTTCGGCCTCGCGCTCGAATACATGACGGAGGAGGTCCCGCTCGGCACCGGCGGGGCCATCCGCAACGCCGCAGAGGCGCTCACCTGCGGTCCCGACGATCCGGTGCTCGTGCTCAACGGTGACATCCTTTCCGGTCACGACATCGGGGAGCAGGTCGCGACGCACGTCGCGAGGAAGGCCGCCGTCACCCTGCACCTGACCGAGGTGGAGGATCCCTCACGCTTCGGGTGCGTGCCCACCGACGAGGAAGGGCGGGTGACCGCCTTCCTGGAGAAGACCCCCAACCCGGTCACGAACCGGATCAACGCCGGATGTTACGTCTTCACCCGCTCGGTGATCGACACGATCCCCGCAGGTGAGGTCGTCTCGGTCGAGCGTGAGACCTTTCCCGGCCTGATCGAGGACGGCGCCCTGGTGCTCGGCTACGCCGACGCCTCCTACTGGCTCGACGTGGGCACGCCCGCGGCCTTCGTGAAGGGCTCCCGCGACCTGGTGCTCGGCCGTCTCGCCTCGCCCGCCCTGCCGGGGCCCACCGGTGACTTCCTCGCCCTGCCCGGCGCGATGATCTCGCCGGAGGCGAAGGTCTCCCGCGGTTCGATGATCGGCGCTCGCGCGATCGTGGAGTCGGGGGCGCAGATCAGCGGCAGTGTCCTCGGGGACGACTGCGTCGTTCACTCGGACGCGGTCGTCGTCGACTCGGTGGTCGGCATCGGCGCGCGCGTCAATTCTGGAGCGGTCCTGAGGGACGTCGTTCTCGGCGACGGCGCGGTGGTCGGCTCGGGGAACGAGTTGCTCGCGGGCAGCCGGGTCTGGCCCGGCGTCGTGCTTCCCGAGTTCGCGATCCGTTTCTCCAGCGACATCTGAGCGTCCGGGGCGCGTGGCGGGGACCTTCGTGAGGGAACGTGAGTGGTGCCCGCCCTGGCCGGTCGACCTGGCGCTCGCGCTCGATCCGCACCGGCGCGGGGCCGGCGACCCCACCCTGAGGTCGGTGCCCGGCGGGGCCTTCTGGCGGACCTCGCGCACGCCCGACGGGCCGGGGACGCTCCGCGTGGCCCTCACGGGCGGCCGGGTGGCGGCCTCGGCGTGGGGGCCCGGGGCGGAGTGGATGCTGGAGACGCTTCCCGAGCTGCTGGGCGACGGTGACGACCTCTCGGGGTTCGTTCCCGGGCACGAGGTGCTGCGCGACGCGGCGAGACGCCACCCGGGGCTCAGGATCGGCAGGACGTCACGGGTGCTGGAGGCGCTGGTCCCGGCCGTGCTGGAGCAGAAGGTGGTGTCCACGGAGGCGCGGCGGGCGTGGCGGTGGCTCCTGGGCCGTTACGGCGAGCCCGCGCCGGGTCCCGCTCCCGAGGGGATGAGGGTCTTTCCCCCGCCCGAGGTGTGGTGGTCGATCCCTTCGTGGGACTGGCACCGCGCGGGGACGGAGGCGGTGCGGGCCCGTACGGTCGCGAACGCCGCCCGGCACGCGGGGAAGCTGGAGGCGGCCGGGGACAGCGCCGGCGCGGACCGGCTGCTGAGGGCGCTGCCCGGGATCGGGGTGTGGACGTCCGCGGAGGTGCGCCAGCGCTCGCACGGTGACGCGGACGCGGTCTCGGTGGGCGACTTCCACCTGCCGTCGCTGGTCGGCTGGTCGCTCAGCGGTGAGCGGGCGGACGACGCGCGCATGTTGCGGCTGCTCGCTCCCTACAGGGGGCACCGGCACCGGGTCAGCAGGCTGCTGGGGTTGGGCGGTGTGCGGCCACCCGCTCGGGGGCCGAGGATGCCCGTGCGCGACTATCGGTCGTTCTGAGCGCCACCTCGGACGCCGGTGCGCGATCACCGGTCGTTCCGAGGGATCCCTCGCCGGGGAAGGGGGTGTCGTGTCGCCAGTCGAGGCTGTCGCGCGTGTCGGCTCCGATCAGCGGGGCGAGGGCGGCGACGGCGATGAGGGCGAGGAGAAACCAGAGCATTTTCGACTCCTGCTGGGTGAGGTCCGAGGGGGCCCACGGAGGATCCGGGCGGTTTTCCCGCGAGGGCGGGGGGCCCGGCTGACGCCTTCAAATTTATGCATATGCAAATATTTACGTCTATCGACACTTTCTTGACGGTATGTTTTAGAAACTGTGAAGTGTTGAGCCCTCGTCGTTCCGAGGCGGATGGCGTCTTGGACACAAGACCGTTACCCGGTGCGGGTGCCGTTTCCGAGAGGGGGCGATGTCGGGACGGGGATGTCCGCGAGAGGGGGCGACATCGGAGCGGGGCCGTCGCGGAGGTCCGGCGTCTGGGCATTCGAGGTGAGGGGGCGGTCGGGCGGCCCTCCGGCGCGGATCTCCCGGGCCGTGAGCGGACACCCGTTGCCCCGCATGTTCGTGTCGCGCCGTACTGTGCCGTCATGAGCGCTAACCCCACCGACAACGCGATGCGCCGGGCTCTGGCCAGGGCCCGCGACGGCAAAGCTCTCGACACCACCGAAGCCGCCGTCCTGCTGCACGCGCGGAACGAACATCTGGAGACCCTCCTCGACCACGCGGGACGGGTGAGGGACGCCGGTCTTGAGGCGGTCGGCCGGCAAGGGATCATCACCTACAGCCGCAAGGTCTTCATCCCCCTGACCCGACTCTGCCGCGACCGCTGCGGATACTGCACGTTCGCCACGGCCCCGCACAGGCTGGAGAGCATGTTCCTGAGCCCCGACGAGGTGCTGGAGATCGCCGCACAGGGCGCGGCGATGGGGTGCAAGGAGGCGCTGTTCACCCTGGGCGACCGGCCTGAGGACCGCTGGCACCAGGCCCGCGAGTGGCTGGACGCGCACGGCTACGACGACACGCTGTCCTACGTCCGAGCGATGGCCGTGCGGGTCCTTGAGGAGACCGGGTTGCTGCCGCACCTGAACCCGGGCGTCATGACCTGGCGGGACCTGCAGCGGCTCAAGCCGGTCGCGCCCTCCATGGGCATGATGCTGGAGACGACCTCGCGGCGGCTCTTCGAGGAGAAGGGGCAGGCGCACCATGGCTCGCCGGACAAGGATCCCGCCGTGCGGCTGCGCGTGCTTGAGGATGCCGGGCGGACGAACGTGCCGTTCACCAGCGGCATCCTCATCGGCATCGGGGAGACGGTCGCCGACCGCGTCGAGTCGCTCTTCGCGTTGCGCAGGGTGGCGCGCGAGTACGGTGGCATCCAGGAGATCATCGTCCAGAACTTCCGCGCCAAGCCGGACACCGCGATGCGCGGCATGCCTGACGCCGACCTGCAGGAGCTGGCCGCGACGATCGCGGTGACCCGGCTGGTGCTCGGACCGAAGATGAGGGTGCAGGCCCCGCCGAACCTGGTCGACTCCGAGTACGAGCTGATGATCAGGGCGGGCATCGACGACTGGGGCGGCGTCTCGCCGCTCACGCCCGACCACGTCAACCCCGAGCGTCCCTGGCCGCACATCGACGACCTCGCCGCCCGTACGGCCGCGGCCGGGTTCGCGCTGCGCGAGCGGCTGACGATCTACCCCGAGTTCGTGCTGGCGGGGGAGCCGTGGCTCGACCCGAGGCTCAACGCGCACGTCGCCGCCCTGGCGGACCCCGAGACCGGGCTCGCCCGTGAGGACGCGGTCCTGACCGGCCGCCCCTGGCAGGAGCCCGACGGTGGTTTCGTCTCCCTGGGCCGCGTCGACCTGCACACGGCGGTCGACACCGAGGGGCGCGGCGCCGACCGCCGCGACGACTTCGACAGCGTGTACGGCGACTGGGAGGCGCTCAGGGAGCGTCTGCCCGCCGCCTCCTCGGCCGTGAGGGGCGACGTGCGGGAGGCCCTGAGGCAGGCCGAGAGCGACCCGGCGGGCCTGAGCGACGACCAGGCGCTCGTCCTGCTGGACCTCGCGGGAGACCAGAACGGGGTGGGGGCCGACGACGCCGCGCTGGAGGAGTTCTGCCGGATCGCCGACGGCCTGCGCCGGGAGGCCGTCGGCGACGAGGTCACCTACGTGGTGAACCGGAACATCAACTTCACCAACGTCTGCTACACCGGCTGCCGCTTCTGCGCCTTCGCGCAGCGCCGTACCGACGCCGACGCCTACACCCTCTCCCTGGAGCAGGTCGCCGACCGCGCCGAGGAGGGCTGGCAGGCCGGGGCGACCGAGGTGTGCATGCAGGGCGGTATCCACCCGGACATGCCCGGAACCGCGTACTTCGACATCGCGCGGGCGGTCAAGGCGAGGGTGCCGGGGATGCACGTCCACGCGTTCTCACCGATGGAGGTCATCAACGGCGCCAGCCGCACCAACCTGTCCGTCGAGGACTGGCTGGTCGCCGCGCGGGAGGCGGGCGTCGACTCGCTCCCGGGCACCGCGGCGGAGATCCTCGACGACGACGTCCGCTGGGTGCTGACCAAGGGCAAGCTTCCCACCAGCGAGTGGGTCGAGGTCATCTCCACCGCGCACCGGGTCGGCATCCCGACGACCTCCACGATGATGTACGGCCACGTCGACGAGCACGGGCACTGGGTGCGGCACATCCGGCTGATCCGCCGCATCCAGGAGGAGACCGGCGGGTTCACCGAGTTCGTACCATTGCCGTTCGTCCACCACAGCGCGCCCATCTACCTGGCGGGGATCGCCCGCCCGGGGCCGACGGCGCGGGAGAACCGGGCCGTGCACGCGCTGGCGCGCGTCCTGCTGCACGGTGCGATCGCCAACATCCAGTGCTCGTGGGTGAAGCTCCAGGACGAGCTCTGCCGCGAGGTGCTGCTGGGCGGGGTCAACGACCTCGGCGGCACGCTGATGGAGGAGACGATCAGCAGGATGGCCGGGTCGGAGAACGGCTCCTTCAAGACCATCGGTGAGATCGAGGCCATGGTCGCCCCGACGGGGAGGCCGGTCCGGCAGCGGACCACCTCCTACGGGGTGCCGGACGCCGAGCGGGTGGCCGCGGCGAGGGCGAGCGACGGCGTCTGCCGCAGCGTCCGCCCCAACGCGCTTCCGCTGCTCTCCCTGGAGCCCTCGGCAAAGTTATAACAAGTTCTCTATCTGTCCGTCGTCGTGAAAGGTTCGTTGGCGCGATCGGCATTCCCCCTGTAGTCGTATGTGGGGAGAGGTCCCGGTTTGTCGTCCTTCGGCGGACACCGTGTGGCAGCCGGCGTCGAGTGCCGCCGGCGTCAGGCGCGCGTCCGTCTGTCGCCGGCGGCACTCGCGGTCGTGGTCGCCCTGGCGGGGAGCGTCATCCGGCGGCCGACGGGTGAGCGGGCAGGCGGGCGACGGGCCAGGAGGAAGGGGCGGTGCGCGACCCGGTGGATCCCCTCAGCGGATGACGACGAAGTCGGACGCGAGCCTGGGGGCGCGGTCCCTCGGCGGGGCGGCGGGGTGGCCGATGGCGACGGCGCCCATCGGGTCCCAGTCCGGGGGCAGGTCGAGGACCCGCCGCACCACGTCGCGGCAGAACATGGTGGACGACACCCAGGCGGAGCCCAGGCCCTCCACCGCGAGCTGGACCAGGAAGTTCTGCACCCCCGCGCCGACCGCGACCACGAACATCTCCCGCTCGGCCGTGTCGCGCCGGTCGTCGCCGTAGGTGTGCGAGCCGTCCATCACCAGGCAGGGCACCGCCAGGTACGGGGCCGCGCGCAACACGTCGCCCCGCCTGACCCGCTTGGCGATCGACTCCTCGGAAAAGCCGTCGCCGCGCAGGTCGGCGATCCATGCCTCCCGCATCGCGTCGAGCAGCCTCTCGCGAACCTCGGCCGACTCCAGCAGGACGAACCGCCACGGGGTCGTGTGGTGCGGGGCGGGCGCGGCGATCGCGGCGTCGACCGCCCTGCGGACCTTGTCGCCGTCCACGGGGTCCGCGGAGAACTCGCGGACGGTCCTGCGGGCGAAGACCACGTCGCGCGAACCGTACCGGAACATGTCCTCGGCGGACGGGCGGATCAGCTCGCCGACCCCCGGCCCGTCCTCCTCGGTGGTGTACTCCGCCAGACCTCTGATCACCGCCACCGGGGTCTGGGAGACCTTCCCCTTCACCAGGTCCCCGGCCGCCGCGAACTCGTCGGCGACGGCGGTCAGGGTGACCTCCAGCGGGTTGCCGTGGTCGTCGGACATGCCCCGGTAGTCGAGGGCGGGGGTCACCCCCGCGAGACCGATGGCGAGGTCGGTCTGACCGTTGCGCCACGGGCGGCCGAAGGTGTCGGAGATGACCACGCCGACCGACACGCCGAGCAGCTCCCTGACGCGCGCCCTGACGGCCGAGGCGGAGGCGTCCGGGTCGGTGGGCAGCAGGACGACCGTGCCGGGACGGGTGTTGGAGGCGTCGACCCCGGCGGCGGCCATCACGAAACCGTGCGTCGTCTCGGCGATCACGGTCTCCCCCCTGCGGGCGACCACCCGCCTCGTCTCCGCGTCGATGGCCTCGGCGCGGGTCGCGTCGCGCAGCACCCGGCCCTCGGCCTTACTGGAGATCTTCGAGGTGACCACGAGGATGTCGCCGTCGCGCAGGCCGGGCAGGGCGGTGGCGATCAGCTCGCCGACGTCGTCGCCCTCGCGCACCTCGGGCATGCCGGGGACGGCGAAGACCTCCACCTTGACGCCCGAGGACTCCTTCCACCCGCGCCTGAACCGGCTCATCACACACCGTCCTCAGGAGTCTCGCGGGCCTTCGAAGCCTCGCGGGCCGAGGAGGGGCCTCCCGCGGGGACGCCGGATCCGTTCGCGGTGGGAGAACCCTCGTACGGCGCCGAGGGGGCGGTGCGCCGGTCCGCGAGGCGCACGGCCATGTCCAGGGCGGCGCGGGCGATGGCCGCGGCGGACTCGACGTCGTGCATGATCAGCGGGCGGGCCTCGACGTCGACGCCGTCGAGGGCCACCCCGGCGTCCTCCTCCGCGACCAGCCAGCCGTCCACCAGCGGTGATCCGTACAGTTCGAGGACCGCCTGCGCGGTGGTCTCCACGCCGATCGCGGCCAGGCAGGCGTCGGCCATGCCCCGGACGGGGGCGCCGCCGACGATGGGCGAGACGCCGACGACGGTCTTGCCCTCAAGGGCCTCGCGGATGCCCTTGATCTGCAGGATCGTGCCGATGCTGACGACCGGGTTGGACGGCGGGAGGATGACCGCGTCGGCGGCGGCGATGGACTCCAGCACTCCGGGGGCGGGGGATGCCTCGTCCGCGCCGACCAGGATGATCTGCTCGGCGGGAACCGAGGCGCGCAACCGCACCCACCACTCCTGGAAGTGAACGGCGCGACGGCCCCGCTCGTCGGAGATGACGACGTGGGTCTCGGTCCTGTCGTCGCTCATCGGGATCAGGCGTACGCCCGGCTGCCAGCGTGCGCACAGTGCCTCGGTGACGGCGGACAGGGGGTATCCGGCGTCGAGCATCTGGGTGCGCACGATGTGGGTGGCGAAGTCACGGTCGCCGAGGCCGAACCACTGCGGCTCGACGCCGTAGGCGGCCAGCTCCTCCTTGACGAGGTACGACTCGAACCGCCGCCCCCAGCCCTTCTCCTCGTCGATGCCGCCGCCCAGCGTGTACATCACGGTGTCGAGGTCGGGGCAGACCCTCAGGCCGTAGAGGCTGATGTCGTCACCGGTGTTGCCGATGACGGTGATCTCGGAATCGGGAGCCGTGGCGAGGAGGCCCCGCAGGAAACGGGCGCCGCCGATTCCGCCGGCGAGGGAGACGATGCGCATGCGTCCAGTGTTCCACTAGGTCACCCGATCCGTTGGCGGGGTGCCCGCGGGTGATTCACAGTACTCTTTTCATGATCGTTACAAGTGGGGGCGCGCCGTCCGGATCGCCTGGTAGGCCGCCCGAAATATGGGCTTATAGGGTGTCAACAAAGTACTTGTGGGGTTGGTGGGCTTCCCGGGACCACCGGCAGCAAAGTCAGTCATGTGCAAAACTGACCCGGGTTTACCTAAAGACCCTCTGGGGGTAGTTGTGATCAATGTCGAGGCAGGCCGGCTCCGGGGACCGGCGGCATGGCTCATGGTCGCCTTCGCGTCCGCGAGCGTTCTCGTCGGCATCGAACGCCTGCTTTTCGGGGGCGGGCCGTCATCCTCCTTCGCCGAGCGCTCGGCGGACCTCACCGGGCAGTTCGTCTCTCCGGTCGTGTCCGCGTTGCTCGTGGGCGCCGTGCTGCTGGCGACCACCTTCGGCCCGGTGATCGAGCGGCTGAAGGTGATGGCCCTCGTGGTGGTCGGCACACTCGGGCTCTCCGCGCTGTTCGGCCTGATCTGCCTGTTCGGCGGGCTGTTCGGGGGGGTGGAGGGTTTCCTGGGGAAGGTCGAGTTCCTCCTCGTCAACCTGCCCGCCCTCGCGTTGACCGTGGTCGCGCTGCTGTACGTGCTGCCGAAGGCGATCCCGGCGGGCCCGCGCGACGCCACCTTCCGCGCCGGTGGCGGCTTCGGCCACTCCCCGGATCCGCAGGGGCAGCGCCACGCCTACGGCCAGCCGCCGGTCCCCGGGCAGCAGGCTCCCTTCCAGGGACCCCAGGGCGTTCCGGGGCAGGGCGTGCCCCCGGGCGCGTACCCCCAGCCCCAGGGCGCCCCCCATCCCCACGGCCCCCAGGGGCAGATGCCCCCGCAGGGTGGTCAGGCCTACCCGCAGGCTCAAGGGTATCCCCAAGGTCAGGGGCCGCAGGCTCAGGGGTATCCGCAGGGTCAGGGGCCGCAGGGCGGTCAGGGGTATCCGCAGGAGGCCCCGTCCGGCCCGGCCCCGCAGCCCCCGTACGACCGCCCCGCGCTTCCGCCGGTGCCCGCGCACGGTTCCGCCGGAGCCCAGGACGGATACGGCCGGCAGGAGGCCGCCCACGCGCAGCCCGTACCGCAGGCCGGTGAAGGACACTCCCAGGCCCCCTACGCGCCGCCCACCGAGCCCTACGTCGCCCAGCCCGGCGCCCACGCCCAGCCGCCCCAGCAGCCGGAGCCGCAGGGACAGGGGTACGCGCAGCCGGAGCCGCGGAACCACCCGCAGACCGCCTCTCCCTCGGAGGGCTACACCCCCAACCCGTACGTCGCGGCGGACGTCCAGCCCTCGGCCCCGGCCACGCCGTACGAACCCCCGGCCGCGGCCTACGACCCGCCGATCTACGCGGCCCCCGCGGAGCCGCACGCCCAGACGGAACCCCGCCTGCCGAGCTACTCCCAGTACTCGGACTCCTCGTCGTACGGGCAGGAGCCGCAGGACTTCGGCAGGCAGGCCGAGTCCTCGGCGTCCTCGGCGTCCCCGGCGTCCTCGGCGTCCCCGGCCTCTCCCGCGTACGGGCAGGAGTCACAGCCGTCGGGATCCGGGCGGCATTCCAGCCCTCGGCTGCCGAGCTACTCGCAGTACTCGGACTCCTCGTCGTACGGGCAGGAGCCGCAGGACTTCGGCAGGCAGGCCGACTCGTCCGCGTACGGTCACCATGCGGACCGGCCGCGGTCCGACTACGGGCAGAGCGCTCCTTCCGGACCGTCCGACTCGCTCTTCGGTCACCAGGACGAGCCCCCGACCTCTCCGGTCTCTCCCGCGTACGGCCACGAGTCGCAGCAGCCGGGCTACCCGCAACCGGAGCAGCCGGGCTACGCGCAGCCCGATCCGCAGGGATACCCGCACGCCGACTCGCAGGGCTACCAGCGGTCCGAGGCCCCCGGCTTCGGCAGGCACCAGGAGCCGGAGCCCTTCCCGCAGCAGGAGCCGCGGTCGCCCGGCTACGGGCACCAGCCCGAGCAGCAGGCGGAAGGGCACCAGGGCCAGCCGCTCGACAGCCGGCAGCACCCGCCGCTCGACGGCCCGCCGCATTCCTTCCCGCAGCCGCCGGAGAACTACGGCCAGCCGTTCACCGGTTACTCCGGCGCCGAGTTCGGCCGCCAGGGCGAGCAGGCCCAGACCTACCAGGCGCCCGACCCGGTGGACCTCAGGTCCCAGCAGATGGCCCAGGCGTACCAGCAGGCGGAGAGCTACCAGCAGCAGACCCAGCAGGGCGGCACCGAGTCGCAGCTGCGCGTTCCCGAGTACGGTTCCCCGGGCTATGAGAGCCCGTTCGGGCACCCGCAGACCCCTGAGGCCCCGCAGAGTCCCCAGCCCTCACAGAGCCCTCAGGCCCCGCAGGACTCCCCCGCGCCGTACCCGTCGCACCAGTGGGACCCCCAGTCCGAGGCGACGGCCCGGTTCGACCCGAGCGCCTACCAGGGAGACCCGCTGAGTGGTCCCTCGCCCGACGCCAGGACGTGGGACTCGCAGCCGATAGACCCCACGGCGATCTACAAGCCTGAACAACGCCCAGGTCAGGTCACGGATGAGGAAACCCCGGATAGAGAGAGGGTGGGCCCGGGTCAGGATCAGAACATGTCCTGGTACGGTTCCGACCGCCGAGAGCACTGAGCCCCTGGCGGTCGAAGCGATCACCTGGTGCAATTGCCGTCGTGGCAGGCACACGACCCACAACCGGGGAGAGCAGGTCTTTCCCCGGATACCAGCATGCCGCTTGACGCCACACCGGGCACGCGCGTGTAATTACACACGTGTTGTTACGTCTTCCTCTGGGTGGGTAAGGGGGAGGCGTTCATAGGGGGGCTCCAATTTTGCGGGCGTGCGGCAGGGAGGTGTGCAGTGGCCGACCTGGTCATCGCACAGGAGAGCATCGCTGAAGAGCAGCTTGGCTGGCAGGAGCGCGCCTTGTGCGCGCAGACCGACCCGGAGGCGTTCTTCCCGGAGAAGGGAGGGTCCACCCGAGAGGCCAAGAAGGTTTGCCGCTCCTGCGAGGTGCGTGCCGAGTGTCTTGAGTACGCACTTGAACACGACGAGCGGTTTGGAATCTGGGGTGGGTTGTCGGAGCGTGAACGCCGCCGCATCAAGCGTGAGGCGGTCTGAGCCGTCCGGAGATCGGATGGCTGGAAGGCGAGAACGCTCCGGGATCCGGACGGTTCGGACGTCCGGGCACCGACAAACACTATGAACACGAAAAACACCGTGAACACCGATCGACCCCGAGGCGCTGAAACAGTGGTGAAGAGGTTTGATCGGCCTGACAGGAGCACATGACGCCTCTCGGAGGCGTTTGACGAATATGTCCAAGGGGTCACGTGACCGTCGGTCACGTGACCCTTTTTTCATGCTCGTGATCAGGTGTAAGACATACTCCGACAGAGGGTGCCGTATCGTTAGCGCGCCGATCATCACCACTCCTGAACACGGGACATATGTCCATCACCGACCCCTCACACCCCCAGCGTCCCCGCCACACCGTCACCGCGATCGTCGTCTCCCACGACGGCTCCCGCTGGCTGGGGGAGACCCTGGAAGCCCTGCTCAAACAGACCCGCCCGGTGGACCGGGTCGTCGGGGTCGACAACGGAAGCAGGGACGGCAGCGCCGCGCTGCTGACCGCCGCCCTCGGCTCCAGGGCGGTGCTCACCCTGCCGCGCTCGACCGGTTTCGGCGAGGCCGTCGCCGAGGTCCTCGGCCGGCTCGGCCCCGGCGGCGGGCAGGAGTGGATCTGGCTGCTGCACGACGACTGCGCCCCGGACGCCCACGCCCTGCAACTCCTGCTTGAGGCCGCCGAGGAGGATCCCAAGGCGGCGGTGCTCGGGCCCAAGCTCCGCGACTGGCTCGACCGGCGGCTCCTGCTGGAGGTCGGCGTCACCGTCGACCGCGCCGGCCGCAGGGACACCGGGCTGGAGGCCCGCGAGTTCGACCAGGGACAGTACGACGGGACCAGGGACGTGCTCTCGGTCTCCACCGCGGGCATGCTGATCCGCAGGGACGTCTGGGAGGAGGTCGGCGGGCTCGATCCCGCCCTGCCGCTGTTCCGCGACGACCTCGACCTGTGCTGGCGCGTCAGGAACGCCGGACACCGGGTGCGGAACGTCACGGGAGCGATCGCCTGGCACGCGGAGGCGGCCACCCGGCGGCGGCGCCGCATCACCGCCAGCGGGGACCACCCCCGCCGCCTGGACCGCCGCAACGCGCTCTTCGTCGTCATGGCGAACCTGCCCCTGCGCCCGCTGCTGTGGGCGCTGGTGCGCAACGCGTTCGGGTCGATCTTCCGCACGGTGTTGTTCCTCGTGGCCAAGCAGCCCGCCAACGCGCTGGACGAGTTTCTCGCGTTCGGATCGGTGTTCGGTCACCCCATCCGGATGATCAAGGCCAGGAGGGTGCGGGCGAAGGGCCGCAGGCAGGGGTACGCGGCGCTGAGCCGGCTCCTCACCCCGCCGGGCGCCGGTTACCGGCGGCTCGTCGACAGGGCACAGAGCTACCTGGCCGGGGGCGGGTTCGTGGAGTCCGCCGGACGCCACCACGCCATGGCGGTCTCGCCGCACGCGCAGGAGGACGGCGAGGAACTGCTCACCGACGCCGGAGTGATGCAGCGCGTCTTCGGAAACCCCGGCGTCCTGCTCTTCCTGGCGCTCGCCCTGGTGACGCTGGTCGCCGAGCGCGCGGTGATCGGCGGGGCCAGGCTGGGCGGCGGCGCGCTCGTCCCGGTGATCGGCGGGGCCTCCGAGCTGTGGGACCTCTACCGCGCGAGCTACCACCAGATAGGCCTGGGCACCGAGGCGTGGGCCCCGCCCTACGTGGCGGTGCTGGCCGTGCTCTCCACGCTGCTGTTCGGCAAGACGTGGCTCGCGGTGTCGCTGCTTCTGCTCGGCTGCGTGCCGCTGGCGGGGATCTCCGCGTACGCGGCCACCCGGTCGATGATCCCCGGCCGCTGGACCAGGGTCTGGCTCGCCTCCTCGTACGCCCTCCTGCCCGTCGCCACCGGCGCGGTCGCCGCGGGGCGGCTCGGCACCGCGGTCGTCTTCGTGCTGCTGCCCGTCTACGCGGCGCTCGCCACCGCCGTCCTCACCGGGGAGCGCCGTCGCGCCCGCCGCGCCGCCTGGGGCCTGGGGCTCCTCCTCACCGTCGGTACGGCCTTCGCCCCGCTGGTCTACCCGCTGACCGCGACCCTCGGCGCGCTGGCGGCGCTGGCCTTTCCGCGCAGGGGCGTCGCGGTCTCGATGCTCGTGGCGTTCGCCGTCCCCGTGGCCCTGCTGTTCCCCTGGCTCGTCCAGGTGGTCGCCGACCCCGGGCAGTTGCTGCTGGAGGCCGGGCTGCACCAGCCGGAGCTGGTCGACCCCGCGCTGCCCGCGGAGTCGCTGCTGTTGCTCAGCCCCGGCGGGCCCGGCATGCCGCCACTCTGGGTGACCGGCGGCCTCCTCGCCGCCTGCCTGCTCGCGCTGCTGATGCGCCGCAACCGGATGGTCATCGCGGTCGGCTGGGGCGTCGCGCTCTTCGGGGTGCTGGTGGCGATCCTGGTCAGCAGGACCACCGTCACCTCGATCAACGGCGACGTCGAGGCCCCCGCGTGGCCGGGGGTTCCGCTCGCCTTCGCCGCCACCGGCATGCTCGTGGTGGCCGCGCTCACCGCCGACAGGATCGTGGAGTTCCGGGCCGCGGGGGGAATGCGCGGGCTCGCCGCGCTCGGTGTCGTGCTGGTCGCGTTCTCCACGCCGCTGCTCGCGGCGGGCATGTGGATGGCGAAGGGCGTCGACGGCCCGCTCCGCGGAACCGTGCGTGACGTCATGCCGGCCCTCGCCGCGAACAACTCCTCGGACGGCGAGCGGACCCTGCTGCTGCGCTCCTCGCCGGGCGGCCTGCTCTTCACCGTGCTGCGCGGGCGCACCCCGGTGGTCGGCGAGGCCGACATCCCCGTCCCCGACGGTCCCAGGGAGCTGGTCCGCGTCGCCGCGGCCGGACTGGTGTCCGGCAGGGGTGGCGACGACGCCCGGGTCCTCGCGGACCACGGCGTGCGGTTCGTCGTGGTGACCGCGCCCGTCGACGCGGAGATCAGCCACGCGCTCGACTCGCAGCCCTCGCTGGCGAGGATGAGCCTGTCCCGTTCGGTCGGCGTGTGGCGGCTGACCCAGCCGATCGCCGTTCCCGTGACCCCGCCCCAGGACCCCTGGCACGGCCGCTGGCTCTGGGTCCAGGCCGTGCTGGTGCTGGCCGTCCTGGTCCTGGCCGCACCCGGCGCGCGTACCGAGTCCGACGAGCCCGTCCTTCCCCGGAACCTGCCCGAACCTCGCAGAGAGCTGGCCGCCCGGTGAAATCCCTGATCGAGAACCGGTTCAGCCTGCTGGTGCTGGTCCTGGTGGCCCTGCTCGCCCTGTACGGAATGGCCTACGCCACCCAGCCGCAGGCCGCCGCCGTCCCCGCCCCGGGGTTCGAGAGGGTGCCCGTCGCCTCGGTGACGGCCGTCTGCCCGGCGCCCGGAGACACCTCCGTCGGGGTGGTCGTCCCGCCGGGCAGCCGGGAGCCGGGCTCCGCGACGCTCGTCACGGGTGACAAGAGCCTCGCCACCGTCGATGTCCCAGGACGTCTCTGGCACAACGAGGTGCCTGCCTCGTCGCCGCCCCTCGTCGTCACGGCCACCGGGAGCATGGCCGCCGGTCTGGAGGTGTCACAGACCCGCAGGGAGAAGTCCGGCGAGCAGCGAGGACTCGCGGGGACACGCTGCACCGAGCCGTCGGCGAGCACCTGGCTGGTCGGGCCGGGACCGGCGGCGGCGGACGTCACGCTGTACCTGACCAACGCCGACCTCGCCCCGGCCGTCGCGGAGATCATGGTCTACACGGGCGAGGGGCCGGTGTTCGACGACTCGGGCGGCGTGTTCACCCTCAAGCCGGGCCAGAACCGCTCGATCAAGGTCGTGGACATCGCGCCCTCGGCGCTCGTCGTGGCGATCCAGGTCCGTACCAGCTCGGGGCGGGTCACCGCCGCGGCACGGGCGATCATGAACGACGGGCGGGGGGTGGACTGGCTGCCCGCCTCCGCGCCCCCCGCCACACGCGTCGTCGTGCCGGGCATTCCCGGCGGCGGCGGGAAACGCGAGCTGATCGTCGCCTCCGCCGAGGAGTTCGACACGCTGGTGGAGGTGAAGGCCCTCACCCCGGAAGGGACGTACGCGCTCCAGGGCCGCGAACTCATCGAGGTGCCCGCGGGTTCCGTGGCGAGCCTCGACCTGTCCGGCGGGATCGGTGGCCAGCCGTCCGCGCTGGTGCTCACCTCGGACACCCCGATCGTCGCCGGGCTCGTCGCCACCGGCACCGGCTCGAAGACCGACGTGGCCTTCACGGCGGGGGCGGTCCCCCTCGACCTGGGCAGCGTCGTCGCCGACAACCGTACGGGCGGCAAGACGAGCTCCCGGCTGCTGCTGACCGCGCCGGACACGGCCGGCCTGGTGAGCGTGCAGGTGGTCTCGCGCGAGGGCGAGCCGCGCGAGCCGTTCCAGGTGGAGATCCCCGCCGAGCGGACCAAGCAGGTCGCGCTTCCCAAAGTGGAGGGGCCCTTCGCGGTGGTCGTCCAACCGCTGCCCGGGTCGGGACCGGTCTACGGGGGGCGTCTTCTGGAGGAGCGGCTCAAGGGCGGGCCCGCGCTGACCGTGCAGCCGCTCGCCCCCGCCAGGACCTGGGCGCTGGTCCCGCCGATCGCCGAGTCCGCCGCGACCGTCCTGCCCTGAAGGGCCCTGCCCTGTACGGAGTCCTGCGCCGGAAGGCCACGGAGCCGTCGTGGTCTCCCGCGCCGTCCGGGACCGTCGTGGCCCGCCTCGGGACCGTGGCGGGGCGGCCACGGTCACCCCGGGCAGCGGCGGAGAGGGCCCTCTGCGGCGCGGCGGGTCAGTCGTGGTCGTCGAAGCCGGGGTCGACCGACTCGGGGGAGAGCCCGAACAGGCCCGCGACCTGCTCGACCACCGTCTCGTGCACCATCGCGCCCAGGTGGTCGCGATCGCGCGCCCTGCTCTCCAGCGGACGACGGTAGATGATCACAACGGCCGGGCGGCTCCCCACGGCGGGCTCCGAGCGCCCGAAGGGGATGGGATCGCCGGTCAGCAGCCCCGGGCCGTCGCCCAGCTCGCTGATCGGCGGAACCTCCTCGACCGCGAACTCCACGGCGGACAACTGCTTGGCCCACCGGGGCTTGAGCCGGTCGACGGCGTCCAGGACGAGATCGTCGAACCGTTCGCTGCGGGCCTTGGCGATCGGCACGTGCGAGGGCGCCAGCGGGCCGCGCAGGCCGCGACCATGTCTGTCGCGCCTGCGGGGAGGGCGGGGTCTGCCGGGTGCCGGGCTCACGGCCCCAGCTTAGACGTGACCCGGACAAGGGCGGGAGGTGCCGTGACCGGAGTGAGGGCGGACGGAAAGTGTGACGGCAGGGACGCGGGTAAAGGGGGTTGTAAGCCGTACAGGCGGGTGGAACCCGGGACACGTGTCCGAATTGTGGCGACACGCTCGTTAAGAGCGCTCAGATAGTGGCGCCCCGGACGCTTACCGGATACGGTCCCACCGTGAGCCCCGTCCGCCGCTGTTCCCGCACCGCGTGCAGTCAGCCTGCCGTTTTCACGCTCACGTACGTCTACGCCGATTCGACCGCTGTTCTCGGACCCTTGGCGACGTACGCCGAGCCGCACTGTTACGACCTGTGTGCCGAGCACGCCGAGCGGCTCACCGCCCCCCGAGGCTGGGAGGTGGTGCGCCTGCCGACCGATGGTGCACCGCCGAGTACGGACGACCTGGAGGCCCTCGCGAACGCGGTCCGAGAGGCGGCCAGGCCCACGCCGAGCGGCGGCACCGAGCCGGTCGGCCAGGGGGTCGAGGTCGGCCGCCGAGGTCACCTGCGAGTGCTTCGCTCCGCTCAGCCCCAGCGCGACCGTTGACCCTACTAGGCTGGGGGGCACGAAACACGACGCAAGGGGTGGAGCTGGAGTGGGCGACCTCGCCAAGATCTTCAAGGCGTACGACGTCCGTGGCGTCGTGCCGGACGAGTTCGACGAGGAGACCGCCGAGGCGGTCGGCGCGGCCTTCGTGGAGGTGACCGGGGCGAAGACCGCCGTGGTGGCGTACGACATGCGCGAGTCGTCGGAGCCCCTGGCCGCGGCCTTCACCCGGGGGGCGATCTCGCGGGGGGCCGACGTGATCAACGCGGGCCTGGGTTCCACGGACCTGCTCTACTACGCGAGCGGCAGCCTCGGCCTGCCCGGGGTGATGTTCACCGCGAGCCACAATCCGGCCCGCTACAACGGTATGAAGATGTGCAGGGCGGGCGCCGTGCCGATCGGTGGCGCCACCGGGCTCGTCGAGATCCGCGACCGGGCCGCCGCGATCCTGGCCTCGGGCACCCTCGGCGGCGAGGGTGGCGGGAAGGTCTCCGAGCGCGATCTGCTGCGCGGCTACGCCGACCACCTGCGCACCCTGGTCGACCTGTCGGGCATCCGGCCGCTGCGGGTCGTGGTCGACGCGGGTAACGGGATGGGCGGGCACACGGTGCCGACGGTGTTCGAGGGGCTGCCGGTGGAGCTGACGCCCCTCTACTTCGAGCTCGACGGCACCTTCCCCAACCACGAGGCCAATCCCATCGAGCCCGACAACCTGCGCGACCTGCAGAAGGCCGTGCTCAACGTGGGCGCCGACATCGGGCTCGCCTTCGACGGGGACGCCGACCGCTGCTGGGTCGTCGACGAGCGCGGTGAGTCCGTCTCCCCGTCCACGATCACCGCGCTGGTCGCGGTCCGTGAGCTGGGAAGGCACCCCGGGGCCGCGATCATCCACAATCTGATCACCTCCAGGGGCGTCCCGGAGATCGTCGCCGAGCACGGCGGCCGTCCGGTCCGCACCCGGGTGGGTCACTCGTTCATCAAGGCCGAGATGGCCGCGACCGGCGCGGTCTTCGGCGGCGAGCACTCCGCCCACTACTACTTCAGGGACTTCTGGTTCGCCGACTCCGGCATGCTGGCCGCGCTGCACGTGCTGGCCGCGCTGGGTGAGCAGGACGAACCGCTCTCGGACATCCTCGCCGAGTACGCTCGCTACGCGGCCTCCGAGGAGATCAACAGCACGGTCGCCGACCAGGGTGCGGCGACAACGCGGGTCCGCGAGATCTTCGCCGCCCGTGAAGGCGTCACCTTCGACGAGCTGGACGGCCTGACCGTCTCCGGCCCCGGATGGTGGTTCAACCTCCGTCCTTCCAACACAGAGCCGCTGCTCAGGCTGAACGCCGAGGCGGCCGACGAGATTCAGATGGCAGCGATCAGGGACGAGGTCCTTGCTGTCGTGAGGAGCTGAACGAGTGAAGATCGACGACTGGCTGCTGGAGATCCTTGCCTGCCCCAACTGCAAGTCCCCCCTGCGAGCCGATCCCAAGGTGGACGAGCTGTCCTGCACCTCCGCCTCGTGCGGCCTGGTCTATCCGGTACGGGACGACATCCCGGTCCTGCTGGTCGACGAGGCCCGGAAGTCGTGAGCTGGGAGCCCGATCGGCTCGATGACCAGAGATGGCTGATCGAGGGCGACCCGGGGGGCATGTTACGGGCGGTGGCGGACTCGGCCGCGCAGGTCCGCACCTCCCGCAGGGCCGCCCTGGAATCGGACCTGTCCTCGCTCGCCGAGGACGGCAGGCCCCGGACGGTCGTGGTCGCCGGTATGAGCGGTTCGGGCATCGCCGGTGACATCCTCGACGTGGTGTGCGGCCACGGTCTCCCACTGCCGATCGTGACCGTCAGGTCCGACCGGCTGCCCGGCTGGATCGGCGCGACCGACCTGGTGATCGCGGTGTCGCGTTCCGGCAGGACCGAGGAGACGCTCGCGGTCGCCACCGAGGCCGTGCGCAGGGGGTGCCGCCTGCTCGCCGTCGGCGGGCCCGGCTCACCGCTCCACGCGATCGCCAGGCAGGCGGGAGCGCCGTTCGTGCCCGTCGCGGGCGGCGGGCAGGCGCGCGCCGCGGTGTGGGCGGCGTCGGTCCCGCTGATCGTCGCCGCCGCCCGGCTCGGCCTGGTCGAAGCCGGGGAGGAGGTGTTCGAGGAGGTGGCCAGGCGCCTTGAGGACCTCGCCAACCGCTGCCGCCCGGCGAGCGAGTCATTCATCAACCCGGGCAAGTCGCTCGCGATGGAGTTCGCCGAGACCGTGCCGGTGATCTGGGGGTCCTCCCCGCTGGCGGCCGTCGCGGCCCGCCGGTGGGCCGGTGCGCTCAACACGAACGGCAAATACCCGGCGATGTGGGGCGAGTTGCCCGGGGCCGGTCACGACCAGATGGCCGTCCTCGACGGCCCGCTCGCCCAGCGAGACATCTTCGCCGACGAGAGCGGCAGGTCGCTCCGGCTGTTCGTGCTGCGCGACGTGGAGGAGCATCCCCGGGTCGCACGGCAGCGGGAGGCGGCGGTGCGGCTGGCGGAGGATCGCGGCGTCCCGGTCACGCAGATCGCCGCGGAGGGAACGCATCCGCTGGAGCGGCTCGCGACGCTGATCGCGCTCGGCGATTTCGCGAGTACGTACCTCGCGCTTGGGTACGGGATCGATCCGGCGAACGTGTCGGCTGTTACGGGACTCAAGGCCAGAGTTTCGCAATAAGATCCCTTGTCCTGTCTTTCCTGACCAACCAGCTGAGTGGAGGCTGCCGTGAGCGCGGGCGGCGGTACTAAGGCAATCATCGCGGCATTAACGGCCAACCTGGCGATCGCCGTGGCCAAATTCGTGGCGTTTCTCTTCACCGGTTCGTCGTCGATGATCGCCGAGTCGGTGCACTCGGTGGCCGACTCGGGCAATCAGGCGCTGCTGCTCCTGGGCGGCAAGCGCGCGCAGCGGGCGCGCACGCCCCAGCACCCCTTCGGATACGGCAGGGAGCGTTACTTCTACGCGTTCGTGGTGGCGGTGGTGCTGTTCACCATCGGCGCGGTGTTCTCCCTTTACGAGGGCTGGCACAAGATCCAGGCTCCCGAGGCGCTCACGTCTCCCCAGTGGGCCTTCGGTGTGCTGATCTTCGCGATCATCGCCGAGGCGTTCTCGTTCAGGACGGCGATCATCGAGTCCAACCACGTCCGGGGAGAGCAGTCGTGGGTGCAGTTCATCCGCCGTTCCAAGTCGCCTGAGCTGCCGGTCATCGTGCTGGAGGACCTGGGCGCGCTGCTCGGCCTGGTCTTCGCGCTCTTCGGCGTGACCATGGCCGTGGTGACGGGCAATCCCGTCTGGGACGGCATCGGCACCATCATGATCGGCGTCCTGCTCGCGGTGATCGCGGTGATCCTGGCGATCGAGACCAAGTCGCTGCTGATCGGAGAGGGCGCGGGACCCGAGGTCGAGACCCGCATCGCGGAGGCCCTGGAGAGCGCGCCAGAAGTGACCCGGGTCATCCACATGCGCACGCTCCACCTGGGCCCCGAGGAGATCCTGGTCGCCGCCAAGATCGCGGTGGACCACGACGAAACGGCCGCGGAGGTGGCGAGGGGCATCGACGAGGCCGAGCGGCGCGTCCGCGCGGCCGTTCCCGAGGCGCGCGTCATCTATCTGGAACCCGATCTCGACAGGGCCGGCGTCAACGACCGGGTCTGAGCCTCACCGGTGGTCCCGGGCCGTGTCAGGTCCCGGGACCACCTTTTTGCAGGCTCGGCCGAGTCGCGCTCCCCGCTGATCGGCGGCGGCCGACACCTTGATCCTCCCCCTGGGTCCCCGGGAGGAACGGTTCGCGATCTCACCGCTGGGTGCGGCGCTGGAGCAGGCGCAGCGCCTTCTCCTTCTCGAAGTCCAGTGCCCTGCGAGGTGCCTGCAGGCGGCCGATGCGCAGCCCCAGGTCCCGTACGGCCTGGGCGACCGCGGGCTCGCTCAGTGTGCGCAGCGCGAAGGCCAGCTCGGCGGGGGAGATGTCGAACCGTTTCTCCAGCTCGACGCTCTGGGCGACGGCGGAGAGTTCTTCCGGGCCGAACCGCCGGTGCGCCCCCCGGTCCCTGATCGGGGGGAGGAGGCCGAGTGCCTCGCGGTAGCGGAGCATCCGGGGAGACATGCCCAGCTTCCTGGCGGCCTCGGTGATCCGCATCGTGACCTCTTTCCGGCCGTTTCCCCGAAAAACTTACATTCTTGTGTCAGGTTACCCGCTCGGAGGGTGCGCGGAGCCGTTTCTGCCGCCTAAACTCGCAGACATCGACTGTTCCGATGGAACGGCGGGTCCGGACCCCGGAACGAAGCACGATCGCGAGACGAGCGCGACGGGCGAGGGTGTGAGGCGACCGCCGCCCATCAACCAGAGGGGTAACCACATGGACTTCAAGGTCGCCGACCTTTCTCTCGCGGCCTTCGGCCGCCGGGAGATCCAGCTCGCCGAGCACGAGATGCCGGGCCTGATGGCCATCCGCAAGGAGTACGCCGCGGCCCAGCCGCTGGCCGGCGCGAAGATCATGGGCTCGCTGCACATGACCATCCAGACCGCCGTGCTCATCGAGACCCTGGTCGCGCTCGGAGCCGAGGTCCGCTGGGTGAGCTGCAACATCTTCTCCACCCAGGACCACGCCGCCGCCGCCGTGGTCGTCGGCCCCGAGGGCACCGTGGAGAACCCGCGGGGTGTCCCGGTCTTCGCCTGGAAGGGCGAGACCCTGGAGGAGTACTGGTGGTGCACCGAGCAGGCTCTGGCGTGGCCCGGTGACGACGGCCCCAACATGATCCTCGACGACGGCGGCGACGCCACCCTGCTCGTCCACAGGGGGGCCGAGTACGAGAAGGCCGGTGCCGTCCCCAGCGCGGGCGAGGACGACCCCGAGGAGTGGGGCGTCATCCTCGACCTGCTCCGCCGCACGGTCACCGACGAGAAGCGCTGGACCCAGATCGCCTCGCGCATCAAGGGCGTCACCGAGGAGACCACCACCGGGGTGCACCGCCTGTACGAGATGTTCAGGAACGGGACGCTGCTCTTCCCGGCGATCAACGTCAACGACTCGGTGACCAAGTCCAAGTTCGACAACAAGTACGGCTGCCGCCACTCGGTGATCGACGGTCTCAACCGCGCCACCGACGTGCTGATCGGTGGCAAGGTGGCGGTCGTCGCCGGATACGGCGACGTCGGCAAGGGCTGCGCCGACGCGCTCAAGGGCCAGGGCGCCCGCGTCATCATCACCGAGATCGACCCGATCTGCGCGCTGCAGGCCGCGATGGACGGCTTCCAGGTCACCACCCTGGAGGAGGTCGTCGGCATCGCCGACATCTTCGTCACGACGACCGGTAACTACGACATCATCACGGCCGACCACATGTCCCGGATGAAGCACAACGCGATCGTGTCCAACATCGGTCACTTCGACAACGAGATCGACATGACCGGCCTGGCTCGGATCCCCGGCATCGAGAAGACCGAGGTCAAGCCGCAGGTCCACACCTGGCGCTTCCCCGACGGCAAGCAGATCATCGTGCTCGCCGAGGGCCGCCTGATGAACCTGGGCTGCGCCACCGGCCACCCCTCGTTCGTCATGTCCAACTCCTTCACCAACCAGGTGATCGCGCAGATCGAGCTGTTCACCAAGACCGACGACTACCCGATCGGCGTCTACGTGCTGCCCAAGCACCTGGACGAGAAGGTCGCGCGCCTCCACCTCGACGCCCTGGGCGTGAAGCTCACCACGCTCACCAAGGCCCAGGCCGAATACATCGGCGTGGACGTCGAGGGCCCCTACAAGTCCGACCACTACCGTTACTGACACCCGCGGTCGAGTTTCATCGGGCCCCCGCGATCTCGCGGGGGCCTTCCGGCGATTCCGGGGTTCGGGCAGATCTGGGGAGACACGTGGACAGCGTTGACAGTGCCCTGGTGGCCGCGGGGGAGCTGAGGATCGGGTGGGCGGCGCGGGCGATGCCCGTGCTCACCGCCCTTGGCGAGCGGTTCGCCGCGGAGCGGCCCTTCGACGGGCTGCGGATCGCCGCGTGCCTGCACGTCACCGCCGAGACCGCCGTGCTCATGGGCACCCTCAAGGCGGGCGGGGCCGAGATCGTCCTGGCCGCGTCGAACCCCCTGTCCACCCAGGACGACGTCGCCGAGGCGCTCCGTGACTACGGCGTCGTCGTGCACGCGCGGGCCGGGGTGACCATGGACACCTACTACCGCCACATCCACCAGGCGCTCGACATCGTGCCGGACATCGTCCTGGACGACGGCTGCGACCTCGTCAACATCCTGCACACCGAGCGGACCGAACTGCTCCAGACGGTCTCCGGGGGGTGTGAGGAGACCACCACCGGGATCATCAGGCTCCGGCGGATGGCCGAGGAGAAGGCCCTCAGGTTTCCCGTGGTGGCGGTCAACGACACGCGGACCAAGCGGATGTTCGACAACCGCTACGGCACCGGTCAGTCGACCATCGACGGGATCCTGCGCGCCACGAACACCCTGCTCGCGGGCAAGACCGTGGTGGTCGCCGGATTCGGTTACTGCGGCCGGGGCGTCGCCGAGCGGGCCAGGGGCCTGGGGGCGCGGGTCGTGGTGACCGAGATCGACCCGGTCAAGGCGCTGGACGCCTTACTGCAGGGCTACGACGTACGGTCGATGGCGGCCGCGGCCCGCACCGGGGACGTGTTCGTCACGGTCACCGGCAACCGCGACGTGATCAGGGGAGAGCACCTGGCGGAGATGAAGGACGGGGCGATCCTGGCGAACGCCGGGCACTTCGACGTCGAGATCGACGTCCGCGCCCTGGACGACCTGGCGCACAGCGTCCACCGGGGGGTCCGCCCCAACACCGACGAGTACGTGCTCGCCGACGGCCGCAGGCTCCTGCTGCTCGCCGAGGGCCGCCTGGTGAACCTCACCGCCGCCGAGGGGCATCCCGCCGCCGTCATGGACCTGTCCTTCTCCGCTCAGGTGCTCTCGGTGGCGTGGCTGGTCCGTGAGCGGGCGCGACTGGAACCGGGGGTCTACGACGTGCCGGGAGAGGTCGACGTGGAGGTGGCGCGGCTCAAGCTGGCCGCGGCCGGGATCGAGATGGACGATCTCACCGTTGACCAGGAGGAATACCTCCGCTCGTGGCGGCTCGGCTCCTGACCTCCTTTCCGTCCGCCAAGATCGGGACACGCCGCGTGTGCGGCCTCGGGCCGGGAAGAACCTCCCTCGTCATGATGACTTGTTCGGTTTGCCGTACTGGGCGATCAGTTCGCTGGCTTCGCGCAGGATCGCGGCCTGCTGCTCGCGGCGCTTGCGGCGCCGGGAAAGCAGTGTCCGGGCGACGAGGAAGGTGAGGACGAGGAGGACGAGGAAGACGAGCTGCGGCCACGGCAGCGCCCAGAGCGAGGTGTCGACCGTGACCTGCTGGGCGGCGACGCCCTGGATCGCCTCGCCCACGACCGCGGGGCTCGCCACGACCTGCGAGGTGATCGGTCCCAGGGGCCAGACGCCGTTCACCTGTACGGTGAACTCGCGGCTGCCGCCCGGCATGACCTCCCTGGTCCTGGCGTCGGAGGTGTCCTTCCATCCGCTTTCGCCAACGAATCCGGACGTCCGGACGTTCGTGTCCGCGGCCACCCGGACATTGCCTTCGTTGGTGACGGTGTAGGTCATGTCGACGGAACCCGAGGAGAAGGGGTTCCACGAGCCGTTGTACTCGGCCCGCAGACCGGTGACGGAGACCTTGGCCGTGTAGTCGCCGGTCACGCGGAGGTTCATCCGGACGCCCACCCGGTTCTGGACCCGGACCTGACCGGAGATCGTGTCCACGGCCGCCGTGACACCCGCGGGGTGATCCCCCGGCGTCGCGTTCCGCGGCACCGAGACCTTGACCGGCACGATGGCGGTGCCACCGGCGGGGATCGTCACCCGCTCGGGAACCGTGATCCATGACCCGCCGTCGGTCGGTGTGACGTTCGAGGGCCGCATGTCGAACAGCCCTTTGGCGGTCAGGTAGCCGTCGTTGGCGTCGATCGCGAAGGCGACCTCCTTGGTGGAGCGGTTGATGACCGCGATGTGCTCGGTCACCTCCTGCCCACCGGCGAGTTCGACGTCGATGGCGCTGCGGCCGTCGGGGCCCTTGGCGTCGGCCGGCGCGACCGACCAGGTGATGTCCCCGGGGCCGGCGGCGGCCGCGGGGAGGGCGAATCCGGTCAGGATGGTCGCGCCGACAGCGCAGAGGGCGGAGAAGAGGGCGAGCGCCCTCCGCGAGCTGCTCGTGGACAACGGTGGTATCTCCTGTTTCATAGTGAACATCCGGGACGTGTGCGTTAGGTTCGCACACGTCCCGGACACGCACAGCGAGAAGTGACGTTCTGCCCCGCCCTCAGCTCAGGACCGGTCGGACAAGATGGCGTTCACCGGTCGCCGCCGGGGTCGGGTCAGCCGCAGCCGAAGGTGTTGTAGGTGGCCTCGTAGGTGGAGGTGACCGGCCGGCCGTCGACGGTCGCGGCGCCCGTGACGGTCACGGTGCCGCCGGTGAGCTGCGCGGTCCGGGCGTTGAAGGACTGGTAGGCCTGACTGCCCGGGGCGACGTCGGCGACGGTCCTGGAGCCGTAGGGGGTCGACAGGGTGATGGTGGCGGGTACGGTGCCGTTGTTGACGGCCGTGACCGCCACGTGCGCCGTGGCGCCCACACAACGAGACTGCGCCGTCACGGTGAGCGGGATCGCCGGGGCGGTCGGCACCGTGACGGTCCGGGTCCTGATCTCCTCGACGTTCCCGGCCCTGTCGGTGGCGCGGTAACGCAGCGCGTGGTCGCCCTCACCGGTGACGTTCACCGTCTCGGTGTACGGCGTCCAGGTGCCGCCGTCCAGGGAGTACTCGATCCTCTCCACGCCGGACGTCTCGTCCGTCGCGGAGAAGGTGACCGGCACGCCGCCGTTGTCCGGCGAACCGGCCGTCGAGGTCGTCCTCGGCGCCGTCGCGTCGACCTTGACGGTGAGCGTCCTGGCCGCCTCGACGTGGCCCCCCTTGTCGACGGAGCGGTAGGCCAGCGTGTGCGAGCCGTCGCCGGTGACGGCGATCGGCGTGGTGTACCTGGTCCAGGCGCCGTCGTCGAGCCGGTACTCGGTGCGCTCGACCTTCTTCCCGTCCTTCCCGGCGGTCGCGGACAGCCTCACCGACACCGGACCGGTGAACCAGCCACCGGCGGGCTGGGCCGGGGTGACCGTCGCGGTCGTCACCGGTGCCCTGCCGGCGACCTTCACGGTCTCCCTGTTGTAGTTCTTGCCGTTGCCGGTCGGCTTGTAGTTCTTCTCGACGTTGCCGGCGACGTCGACGGAGAACCAGGACACCTCGGTGGTCTTGTCGACCGTGATCTGCCGGGTTCCCTCACGTCTGCCCGCCGCCCACAGCTTGCGCGAGTCGAACGTCGGCCGCCGGCCGTCCAGTGTGTAGTACACGTTGGCGGGCTTGTCGACCTCGAAGACGAAGGTGGCGGAGGTGGCGGTCCGACCGGTGATCTTCAGTTTCGAGACGGGACGCTTCTGGTGGCTGGTTTTCACACAGGGCCGTGAGGGGGTCCGCTCCCGCGCGTGTTTCCGACAGCGCGGGGGCACACCGGCCTTGGAACGGTCCCGCTTCTTGCCGTGCTGCTCAGCGGTGGACGGACGGTCAGGGGCGATATCGCTCGCCGTCGGGCCCGAGTCGGCGAGTGCCGGGAGCGAGCTGACAGTGATCGCTATGGGTAATGCGAGTAAGACGAGGGCACGTCGAACTCGTCTGCTGTAGGCGCCTCTCACGGATCCTCCATCTGGCGTGCTGCCAGGTAGGGGGTTCGGCCCGGCGGGACGCACGCAAGTCGAGGGCAGTCTTTTGCAGCGGTCCGTTTCCGTCAAGCGGTCATATACGCCGATTTTAGACTTTTGAATAACGGTATGGTTTCTAAGGATTTTTCGGTATATAGCACCCTGAATCCGCGCCGGTGGCGCCGGTGGAACCGGGAGGCTCCACCGGCGCCGAGTGGTGACACGCCCGTCCACCGGCGGGTTCTCGCGACAGTGGGCGGGAGGGTTCCACCCCGTTGGCTCAGGACTGGTTGAACAGTGAGAGCGTGAGGGTGGAGGTGTACTCGCCGGCGGTGACGTCGACGGGGGTGCGCAGGGCGAGGTCGGCGTTCACCTCCCAGGTGCCGATCTCGTCGGCGGAGTTG